>Ga0210050_1000097_pt1 | contig 110389 bp, 123 predicted proteins | sample CryGey132114_all_FD_185463 | JGI IMG/M metagenome (GOLD analysis project Ga0210050, IMG submission 185463) | Groundwater microbial communities from aquifer - Crystal Geyser CG22_combo_CG10-13_8/21/14_all (SPAdes) (version 2) | ecosystem: Environmental > Aquatic > Deep subsurface > Groundwater ... | reverse complement strand
TGAACCGGAATGATGAGCATCAGAGCTCGAATGGGAGGTTAACGGCTCCATCACGTCACAGTGTTAACGAATATTTTTAAAACAAGGCTCTCGGTTTGTTGTTGACAGAGGGCTTTTCATGGGAGGTTATTTATGGAACAAGCAATTGAAAAAAAGAAAACAACCCCATTAATCACTTCCTTGGCGGTTTTACTTGCCTTTGTGGCAGTGATACAGGGTTATTTTTTATATCATTTACATCAAAAAAATCAAGCCATCGAAAAGAAAATGACGGAATCCTACTATTCGCAGAATCAAAATAAGGGAGTTACTCCTCAATCGGCAGTTTTACGTGCTGGTATGATGCAGCCTACCGCCAGTTTTTTGAGTGGGCGGCATGATCAGTGGGATCCTTTTCGTGAAATGGCACTCATGCAACGCCACATGGATCGCATGTTAAACCATTTTTTGAATGATACCTGGATGGCCGGCGCGGTCCCTTTTGGGCGTAGTGATTTTCAAACCATCTCACCTAGTGCGGAATTTGAAGATCAGGGTGATGTTTGGATAATCCGTTTTGACATGCCTGGACTTGAAAAAGATAAAATCGAACTTGAGGTGAAGAATGGCTTTCTGAGTGTGCGTGCTGAACGAGAAGCACAGCATACCTCAGAGGATAAATCAAAAGGATTTTATACACATGAAATTCAATACGGTTCATTTGCACGTGCCGTACCACTACCATCAAATGCTGACGAAAGTAAAGTAGAAGCCAGTTATGATAAAGGAGTTTTGACGGTGCGTATCAGTAAAAAAGACGATACTCAGGCATCGGTTGGTAAAATCGCGGTGCAATAAGTTATATGTACAGACATGGATTGCCGATGCTTATCTAAAAAGCTGGAAAGGAAATGTGAAATCCATTACACTAACGCCATGAATTTTAAAAGAATCTTGAAGAGTGTTCTGGTTTTGCTTCTCTTTTTCGGCTGTATGAAGTTCTATTTGCTCTCGCCTTTTTATGTGCTCTCAGATATTTTCTATTTTATGCCCAAAAGTGCTTTTGATACTTATGACGGGGAAGGCCGGCAGGGAATGGTGTGGTTTCCGATTACGCGTCTTCAGCATGCGTTGACTTGCTGAGACGTTTTTCTTCGATCATGATGTAGGATTCAAAACAGATTTTCCAGTCGAGCACCACCCGAACGGTTAAGATCGCCGGCTGTTCAATTTTGAAATGACTTGGAAATTGGTGCGCATGCCAGCGAAAGATAACACTGTCTTTGGCCGGTTCGATGTCCATGTGGGGGCTTTTGGCTTTGGCGCCGTAATCGGTTTCGTACTCAATAACTTCTTTGTGGAACCGTTCATCCTTTCGCCAGCAGGTCACCACCTGCAATTCGCGGAAACTATGGGGAAATGAAGGAACGTATAAATTGCTGTAAACCCCCTCGGCCGAAAAGATATCCTGCTTATCTTCCTTAAATTTCTTGCAAATGAGGAATTGCAGCAACTTTATTTTAGATTCCAGCATAAAAAGTATTATAATTAAATGAGTGATTTGAGTCGATATGAAAAGAAAGGTTCATATGACTGAAATTAGCGTTAATTTGTATAAGCAAACCAACCCCATTACCGGTACCGTGATCGAAAACAAGCGTATCACCGCCGAATCGCGGGGCCCCAAAAGCGATGTCCGCCACATCATCATTCGTTACAAAGAAAAATATCCTTATATTCCGGGCCAAAGTGCCGGCATTATTCCGCCTGGGATTGATGAGCGGACAGGCAAACCTCATCATCTGAGACTCTATTCCGTTGCCTCGGATCGTCATGGTGATTTAAATGATAACCAAACCATTTCCCTGTGCGTGGTGCGTCATTTTTTTGATGATCCGAAAACCGGCGAAAAAGGCAAACCGGGGCTTTGTAGTAATTATTTGTGCGACCTTAAAGTGGGGGACACAGTTCAAATGACCGGCCCGGCCGGAAAACATTTTGTGTTACCGGATGATTTTTTAAAACGGGATATCGTGTTCATGGCAACCGGGACAGGAATTGCGCCTTACCGCGGCATGCTTAAAGAAATGTTTGACGCCGGGTTTGGCGGACGCGTGTGGCTTTATTTTGGTGCCGCTTACGAAAATGTGTTGATTTACAATAATGAATTTCAAGCTTTGGCGGGCAAACACAAAAATTTCTTCTATGTAACAGCGGTTAGCCGAGAAGGCGAAAAAAATCCTGTCCCGGATATCGTCCCTACGCGCGAAGATAAAATGTATGTCCAGGTCCGGCTTTATCAAGACCGTGAAGTCATGAAAGAGATTTTTTCAAAGAAAGACACCCTGCTTTATCTTTGCGGGTTAAAAGGGATGGAAGCCGGTATTTTCCCCGTTCTCGAAAAATTAGGCCAAGAAATGGGTCTCCCCGATTCTTTGGTTGCCGCCCTTAAAAAAGAACACCGGCTTTTAGTGGAAGTGTATTAAACGCAATCAATCAAAAATATATTTGATCACGATAACATTTAAAAAACGAGGACTCATATGACCGATTGGCAGGATATCATCACTTATTCTTTCTGGTTTCGCATTTTCTTTTCCGTCATTTGCGGTTCGATCGTCGGACTTGAAAGGCAGTGGCGCGACAAACCGATGGGAATCCGAACCAGTGTTTTAATTTGCTTGGCGACCATGACGTTTGTTTATTTGGGTGAAACCCTCCCGGGTGAAAAAGACGTGGCAAGGGTATTGGGTCAGGTGGTCACGGGCATCGGTTTTTTAGGTGCCGGCGGTATTATTTTAAATCGGGAAGGTTTTGTGGTTGGTCTGACTTCAGCGGCAGTTGTCTGGATGCTGGCGGCCATTGGCGCAGCAATTGGTTTGGGGCACTACAGCTGGGCGTTGGTACTTTCGGTTGTTGAAGTGGTTGTTTTGACAGGGACCGAGCAATTAGAGAGTGTTGTGCGGAAAATTAAAAAGTAAAAAGACAGATCAAGGCTGTAGGTAAAATCATACATCTCATCATTGGCAATCAAAGATATTCGTCTTGGTCATTTCGGCCCTGGCTTGCCATGAAAATGGCAGGCATTCCTTTCCAAGAGACCGTCCTTTTCCTCCGAAAGCCGGGTTTTGATCAAAATCTAAGCGCCTTTTCATCTGCAGGCCGGGTTCCGGTTTTAGTTGATGGCGATATCAACATTTGGGAATCTTTGGCGATCTGTGAGTATCTAGCCGAGCGTTTCCCGGAACAATGTCTGTGGCCAAAAGATCGTGGCATGCGAGCTTATGCGCGTTCTATCTCTCATGAAATGCATGCAAATTTTCAGGCGCTCCGGCAGCATTTACCGTGTCATTTTGTGGCGCGCTACCAGAATTTCAGCATTCCGCCGGAAGCTCAAAATGACATCAACCGAGTGCTCAGTATTTGGTCTGGTTGCCGCCAAACCCATGCCAAAGAAGGCCCATTTCTTTTTGGCCGGTTTAGCATCGCAGATGCCATGTATGCGCCGGTCGTATTTCGTTTTCTGGCGTATGGTGTTCAAGTTGAAGATTTGCACCGAGCTTATATGGATATGATTGAAAAACTGCCGGCGGCCAAGGAATGGGTTTATGCCGCGAAGCAGGAAACCGAACGTATCGAAGCTTACGAGAAAAAGTGATACGCTTGCGGTGTTGCTACACGCGATAAGCCACGTAAGCTTCGGGGCCTTCCCAGACCACGACTTCTTCTAAGACGTATTCCTGTCTAACTTCCGGTTTATCAAGTTCCTGATAGAACCACTTGGCAATATTTTCTGAGGTGGGATTCATTTTGTCGAAGGGCGGCACTTCATTAATATAAACATGGTCGAAACGCTTGGCTAAGTCGCGGATGGCTTTTTCGACCACTACATAGTCGACGCCGAAATCTTCGTGGTTAAGCTTATCGCAGCGAAACTTAGCCTCTACTTTCCAAGAATGGCCGTGAAGGGGCTCCGGCTTTCCATAATATTCCCTGAGATTATGGGCGGCTTCAAACCGAGCTTCTACTCTGATAATATACGTTTCTGACATAATTTTAGCGTATAGCGTATAGCGAATAACAGATAGAATGATGTGTATCGTTTTTTAATTTCGTGACTTGTTTGATCATACGAAATATATCCCCTCTTTATTTGTCATAAACGCTAAACCTTATCCGCTAAGCGCTAGTTCTAGACAAACCAATAGAGACATTGTATATTACACCTCTATTTGCTGCAAGTAATGCACTAATCCCCAAGAGGTTAATTGCCCGGGCTGATATTTATTAAGGAGATCTATCATGAATGAAGCGGTATTTACGGATCAAAATTTTAAAACAGAAGTTTTAGATGCCAAGCAACCTGTTTTGGTTGATTTGTGGGCTGAATGGTGCGGTCCGTGCCGCATGTTAGCGCCCGTGGTTGAAAAAATTGCTGACGATTACGCCGGCAAAATCAAAGTCGGTAAACTCAACATTGATGACAATCCCGAAACACCTACCCAATATGGTGTCCAAGGCATTCCCACCATTTTAATTTTTAAGAATGGCGAACTTGTCAAGCGTCTCGTAGGCTATCAGCCCGAAGACAGAATCAAAGGCGAGATTGACACCGTTCTTTAATTAAGTTATCAGGCTCAGATCCCCCGCCTACCGGCGAGGCAGGCAGGAGGGTCTGAGCCCACGCACTACAAGGAGAAAACCATGAAGATTACAGCAGGTAAGTTACAAGGTTTAAAAAATTTATCAAATGAGAAAGGCATCATTGCCGCCGCGGCCATGGATCAGCGCGGCTCACTCAAAAAAGCAATCGCCAAAGCCAAAGGCGCCGATCCAAAAACGACACCCTCGTCTGTTCTAGAAGAATTTAAAATTGAAGTGACGAAAGCATTAACCCCGCATGCGACAGCTATTTTACTTGATCCCGAATTTGGTTTACCGGCCGCCAAAGCCCGTTCCAAAAACGCCGGGCTTTTGCTGGCTTATGAAAAAACAGGCTATGATGCCGCTACCTCGGGGCGTTTGCCGGATCTCTTGGATTTAGAATCCGTGAAACGCATCAAAGAAAAAGGCGCGGATGCCGTTAAAATTTTGCTTTATTACACGCCGGATGAAAAACCAGAAATTAATGATCACAAACATGCCTGGATCGAGCGCATTGGTTCGGAATGTGCTGCAGAAGATATTTCATTTTTCTTAGAATTTGTGGCCTATGATGCGGCCGGCGGCGATGAAAAAGGCATTGAATTCGCCAAGAAAAAACCGCGTATTGTGACCGAAAGCATGAAAGAATTCTCAAAACCCCGCTATCAGGTAGATGTTTTGAAAGTAGAAGTGCCGGTCAACATGGCTTTTGTCAAAGGTTCCAAAGCCAATAAGACGGGCGAAACGGCTTATACGCGTGATGAAGCCAAAAAACTTTTCTTAAAAGCAGCCGAAGTAGCTACCAAGCCTTTTATTTACTTAAGTGCTGGTGTGGATGATGACGTTTTTCGCGAAACACTGGAACTTGCCAACGAAGCAGGTGTCAATTATTCCGGTGTGCTTTGCGGACGCGCTACTTGGAAAGAAGGTATTCCCGTTTACGGCAAAGAAGGCCGTGCGGCTCTTGCCGGTTGGCTGGCTGACCGCGGTGTCAAAAATATTCAAGCACTGAACCAAGTCCTTGCCAAAGGCGCCCATGCTTGGTGGGATAAATACGGCGGTAAGGATAAAATTGAAGTGGTGAAACAAGACGGCAGCAAGGTTGCCGTCGGCGTTTAAGATATGGGGTCAGACCCTCCCGGGTCTGACCCCTGGAATGAAATGCAATTCCGCCCCTTAGGTAAAACTGGCAAGCAAGTTTCCATCCTCGGATTTGGTAGCTGGGCCTTAGGCGGCAATAGCTATGGCCCCACAGACGATCAAACTTCCCTTCAGGCGCTTTCCCACGCTTACGAACAGGGCATTAATTTTTTTGATACCGCCGATATCTATGGTTTTGGCAAAAGCGAAAAACTGATCGGTGAAACTTTTAAAGAAAGTTCCAAGCGTTTGAAGGTATGTTTGGCAACCAAAGTTGGCTGGGATTTTTATCACGGGGCAGTGAAGAAAAATTTTTCCGAAGATTATATTCGCGAAGCCTGCGGTGAAAGTTTAAAACGGCTTAAAACCGATTACATTGATCTTTACCAGCTGCATAATCCCAATCCAAACCATTTAGAAAATGAGCGTCTTTTTGATGTGTTCGCTAAACTAAAGCAAGAGGGAAAGATTCTCCATTTCGGCACTTCCATTCATACCGAGCGCGATGCCAAAGGCGTGCTCAAAAATGGCGGATCCGAAACCATTCAAGTCGTTTATAATTTAATTGATCAAAGACCGGCAGACTATCTTTTCCCGGAAACGGAAAAAGCAAATATCGGTATCATTGTGCGTGAACCGCTGGCCTGTGGTATGCTGAGCGGTAAGTATCATAAGGAAACTGTCTTTCATCCGAAATTGGATCATCGCAACCGCTGGCCGCGCGAGCGATTTGCAAAAGATATTGAAAAGGTTGAGCGCATTCAAAATGCTTTTAATAGCCAGCGCACACCCTTGGTGAAAGCCGCTATTGAATTTGCGCTGTTTGACACCCGTGTTTCGGTCGTGATTCCTGGTATGAAAACAAAGCGTCATGTGGACGATCATTTAAGAGCGGTGAATGAGCCTAGTCTGACGCAAAAAGAACTGGCTGATATCAGATCGCTTTATCAAGAAGAAACCTTATTTCATCAAAATCAATACACCAATTGAGAACCTGGGGTCAGCACCTGAAGTTCACTGAAGTTATTTACTATTATTAATGAAAGCTTCGGGTACAGTCCCAACCAACCAATGAGTATAAAATGGAAGGTTGGGACAGGTCCGGGACCTGACCCCACGAACTAGAAAGGTCATGAGTTATGGCGCGCGCACAAGTTGGTAAAGAACTACATTTTGAAACACCCAATGAAACCGGCGTTTTGGGGCGGGTAACTTTGGCATTGGCGGAAGAAGATGTTTACATTGTTCATCTGTCGGCTTACACAGTCGGAGATAAAGGTTACTTTCAGATTGTGACGCGTGACAATGAAAAAGCCAAAAAAGCCATTTCTTATTTTGTCAAAAACATCGTAGAGCGCGATATTCTCATAGTGGAATTTGAAAATAAAGTCGGCACGTTGGCGCCTGTCGTGAAGCTGCTCGGAAATGAGAATATTGGGATCAATTATGTGTATGGGACGAGCGGCGACGGCTTTAAAATTGTCGGTGTTTTTTCGACCGAAAATAACCAAAAAGCAGCCGAACTGATTAATCAAGATTCGGGTACGCTCTCATAGTTTGAGTGCTCCCATTGCAAATCAATCAAACGTGGCATACACTTTATAGAAAAGAGTAATATATGATTGAGGCAATTCTTTTTATCATTTTTGTTGGCGTTTTCCTCTATGCGTTACTCATCGAGCCGAGGTGGTTTCGTTTGAGGCGGATCAAAGTTTGCACCAAAAAGAAAATACCGCGCGATTTCACCATCCTGCATTTATCCGACACGCACTTTATCGATAACAATGAATCAAAACGCCGTTTCTTGATGAGTTTAAACAGCCTTCAGCCTGATTTTATTTGTGTGACCGGAGACATCATTGACAATAACGACGGCATTGAGCCTGCCGTTGAAATTCTAAGCCAAATGCAGGCGCGGATCGGCAAATTTGCTGTTCTGGGTAATCATGATTATTGGGATTATCACATCGGTGATAACCTGCGCTATCACCTTTTTGGTGAAAAGAGGCCGCTTCATCAAAATGACATTGAGCGGTTTTGCAGACGATTAACGGCAAGCGGTGTTACAGTTTTGCGTGATGAAAAGAAAAACGTTTCTTTTGACGGAATGACCATTCGGATTTCCGGGACGGAGGATCCGGTAACGCAGCAAATGAATTTTCATCGGACGTTTGCGGATTTAAACGAAGAGGTATTTCATTTACTGTTGACGCATGTATTGGATGTGTTGGTCCAAATACCTAAGGTGCCGGTTGATCTTGTTTTGGCGGGACATACGCACGGCGGACAAGTACGGCTGCCGTTTATCGGGGGCTTTATGTGCGGCTTTCAAATGCCCAGGCGTTATTTAGAAGGTTTCCATGAAATGAACGGTTATGTGATGTGTGTGTCACGCGGAATGGGCGCAACCCGAACATTAATACCTCGTTTTTTCTGCCGTCCTGAAGCCATTCTGATCGAAGTAACCTCTCTTTAAAATAGCTTCCTTGCTTGCACAACGCATCTTTATCGATTAAACTTTTAAAAATAGAAAATAGTCTCGAGTTTGATGTGATTTGTTTTTTTAAGATTTGTTTTCAAAATGCCGAAAACCAAGTTAGCAAGATAGGTGACCAATGGCTCCCTTTAATGAAAAACGCAAATGGCTTCGGGTTGAAAAAAAAATCAAAATTGATGCCATTGTTGTTGATCCCGGAAAAGAAGGTGCGCTTTTTAAACTGGATCCGCTTTGGACCAAGGATGTCGGCGGCAACGGTCTGGGGCTGATTACAAAAGCCCGTTTGGCGGTCGGTGTCAGTATTGACCTGAAGTTTCAATTACCGGGACAGGACAAGTTAATTGAAGCAAAGGGGCGAGTGGTTTGGAGCAAGCTGGAAGATGGTTCGGACGATGTATACCGCATTGGCGTCGCATTTCAAGAAATCAATGACAAAGACCGTTTGGTGATTATGAAATTTGTTGAATCTGAAGCCAAAAAAGTAATAGAATCCAAAAAACAACCGTGACGGCACTAGGATGGTGAACACCTATGAAAAAACAAAAAAAAATTAAAACCATCGATCCAGCCACTCATCAACTTTCACCTCGCCAAGAACAACTCATTAAAACTCAAATTAGAAAAAATTCGAAGGTCATTGATTTTCTGATTGAGCGAATTGATCTTTTAATTAACCGCGAAAAATGTCCGAAAGATGCCAATACGCTGCTTATGTTTCGCAAACGCCTAAACATTGCCATGGCCGAGAATGATACCTTCCGTCACGTACTTTGGCTTCACCAGCACCATCAATTTAAATGGCGGACTTTACCAAAAGACCTGCCGGATCCGGTGACTTTTCTTGTTAACCGGATTAAAACAAGACAGCAAACGGCAATTGCTTCGCTCTGCATGAAATAACGGAGGCGCTCTCGTGGCCGAGGAAAAGAAAGAAGAGAAAGCAGAAAAACAAGAAGAGAAAAAAGAAGAAAAGGCAGAAAAAAAAGAAGATTCTCCAGAAAAGCCTCCTGTCAAAGAAACCAAAGAAGCACCTGCACCAGCCGCTGAAATTAAAGAGCAAAAAACCAAAAAAATCAGCAAGTTGGCGTTAGCAGAAGTTGAGAAACAGCTCAAGCAAGTACAGGAAAAAATGGGGGGTTTTCATTCACAGCATGCGCAACATTTATTGGCCCGAAAGCAACAATTGACCGGAAAATAATCACCCGCCTTCTTCCCGCCTTATTTTCTAAGATCTGCCGTTTACTCTTAATTTTCCCTCCTATTTTGACTTTTATGCTTGACGATTAATAAAAAGCACTATAATGGAAGCCATTGACATTTTTTTCCACGACAAAGCACGAGTGAGGTTAAGTGATGAGTGAGCCATCAGGTGATTTTATAGAACGTTTTATCTTACGAAAAACCCCGTTTGTTTCTATTTTTATTATTTTCCTATTGGTGTGGTTAGGCTCTGGCTTTTACATCGTCAATCCAGGCGAACAAGGCGTGGTGCGTCAATTCGGCAGGGAAATTTCGCAGGCCGGACAAGGGCTTAATTATCACTTACCATGGCCGATTCAGCAGGTCAATATAGTGAATCTGGAAGAAGTGAGACGGCTTGAAGTTGGCTTTAAAACCATCGGCAGCTCTCAAGTCAGGCGGCATCCCGAGGAGGCCCTCATGCTGACCGGTGATGAAAATATCGTGGAAGCACAAGTGATTGTGCAATACCGGATTAAAGACCCTTCTAAGTATTTATTCAAGCTTTATGACCCGGAAGGCGTTCTGCGCAGCGCCACCGAAGTGGCTTTACGAAGTTCAGTCGGTCAAACCAAAATTGACGATGTGCTGACGACAGGGCGTAACCAGGTGCAAGTTGATACGCACAGCTTTCTGCAGCGTTTGATGGATGATTATCAATCTGGTATTTTGATTCAGGAAGTAAAGTTACAAGTCGTTGATCCTCCGGATCAAGTAAAAGACGCTTTTCACGAAGTTGTGCGAGCGCGCGAAGATCGAGAGCGTTTGATTAACCAAGCCAAAGGTTATCAAGAAGATGTGATTCCGAAGGCGCGCGGTAAAGCCGAGCAAATTATTCGGGACGCCGAAGGTTATAAAGAAGAACGCATTTTAAAAGCCAAGGGAGACGCAGCCCGTTTTGAAGCACTTTATTCCGAATACCAAAAGGCCAAACAAGTGACACGTGACCGTCTTCAGATTGAAGCGATGGAACATGTGCTGAGCGACATTCATAAAATTATTATTGACCCCAGTGCTTCTAAGAATCTTGTCCCGCTTTTGCCGCTCGGGGAGAACCAAGCAATTCCTGCTGCCGCTAAAACAGAAGGAGGTGCGAAATGAACCGCAGCCTCATTCCTTTTTTAGCAGGGCTTTTAGTGGTGGTTATTTTGGCTTTACCGCAGGCACTTTACATTGTCGATGAAACCAATCAAGCGGTGATTACACGTTTGGGCAAGTATAAGCGAACCATCAAAGAGCCGGGCCTTCATTTGAAATGGCCGGTAGTTGAACAGGCTGTTCGTTTTGACAAGCGTATTTTGTTCAGCGATGCCGATCCGGGCGAATATCTCACTTTAGATAAAAAACGGTTGGTAGCTGATCACGTTACACGGTGGCGTATCAATGACCCGCTGAAGTTTTACAAAACCGTGAGGAGCCTTGCCGGAGCCAAAGCGCGTTTGGATGACATTGTTTTCTCCGAAATGCGCCAGCAAATAGCCGGCCATAATTTCTCAAACATCATATCCGAAGAACGTGAAAACATCATGGATACGGTGGCTAAAAGCGCTCATGAAAAATCCAAAGAATTCGGTATTGACGTGACTGATGTCCGAATTAAACGCGCCGATTTACCCAAAGAAGTCCAAGCCAGCGTTTTTGCGCGTATGGAAGCAGAACGTGGCCGGATTGCCAAACGTTACCGCTCGGAAGGCGAAGAAGAGGCGGTTAAAATTCGGGCTAGCACCGACAAAGAAAGAACGATTATCTTGGCGCAAGCCTACGAAGAAAGTCAGCGCATTAGAGGCGAAGGCGATCGTGAGTCGACAAAAATCTATGCCGAATCTTACGGGCTTGATGCTGAATTTTATCGGTTTACCCGTAGTCTCGAAGCTTATGAGAGAATTTTACCTCGTCAATCGTCGATTGTGCTGTCAACGAATTCTGATTTTTTGAAATATCTTAATGAGTCAGTCAGCAAGTAATCATGACATTAAAGAGACTTTAGCAGTTTGGTATGATGTCTTTTTGCTGCAATAGATTAGTCGGATGAGTGTTGTTACCCGTTACATCGAAGTTCATACCAAAGGCGGTACCGATGTCATCGATTTAACGCGCGGTATCAAAACCGAATTAAAAACAACGCGGTTAAATCAGGGGACAGTGACCGTTTTTGTTTCAGGGTCGACGGCGGGATTAACCACGGTGGAATATGAACCGGGTCTCATTAAGGATTTAAAACATTTCTTTGAGAAAATAGCGCCTGAGAACGAACGTTATGCGCATGAAGAAACGTGGCATGACGGCAATGGACATTCGCACATTCGCGCGTCTTTTTTGGGACCGTCAATTACTTTGCCCTTTATTAACGGGGAACTGACTCTCGGAACGTGGCAGCAATGTATTTTGATCGATTTTGATAACCGAGCGCGTGAGCGCCGGGTAATTTTGCAATTTGTAGGAGAGTGAGCCCCGTTAGAGGATGATTAGCAAAAACCTCGCATGTTAAAACGGGTGGTATATAAAATGGTTGTTGAAGTATGATAATGCTTGAAAGTTTGTCCTCTAACAGGGTAAGCGAATGAGTGATGATTTTTTGGATCGTATTCAAGATGATGAAGATGAGCTCTACGGCTCTTATCCGAAAGAGGCGCCGTCTTGGCTGAAGAAAGTGTTTTTTTGGCTGGTTGTTATTGGCGGTATTGCCATCGGAGTCTGTTTGTTTTTATTTTTTATGACTTTATTTCTTTACGTTTTTTTACCGCTGTTTGCCGTTTTTTTAATCTGGGTCGGATTTAAAAAGTGGCAGTGGAACCGAGAATGGCGCAAAATGACAAAGGAATTTTATCGGGGAGAATAGCCTTCTCTTAACCTTTGTTTTTGAATAGCCGTAATTATTGACCAAGGAAAAAGGAGTAAACATGAGCACACCAGGACCGATGGAGTTCGGACTTAGCCGTGCAGAAGAATCGCAAAGAAATTTCTTATCACAAGTTTATTTATGGATGGCAATGGGGCTGGGACTGACCGGTTTTGTTGCGTGGATCATGGCAGGGAATCCGTCCGTTGTCGTCGGGCTGATGCGCAGTCCATTTTTATTTATGATGCTCGCGATTGTTCAGATCGGCATTGTATTTTGGTTAAGCGCTTCCATCATGAACATCAGTGTCTCAACAGCTACCATGGGTTTTAGCATTTATGCCACACTCAATGGTGTTTTGTTTTCATCTCTTTTCCTGGTGTACACCGCAGGATCCATTGCTTCGACTTTTTTTGTGACAGCCGGTACCTTTGCTGCGGTCAGCGTTTATGGTTACGCCACCAAACGGGATCTCACGAGCATCGGCAGTTTTTGTTTTATGGCGCTCATCGGCATTATTTTGGCTTCTATCGTAAATTGGTTTTTAAAAAGTCCCATGATGTACTGGCTGATCACTTATGCCGGCATTGCGATTTTTATTGGCTTAACGGCTTACGACACCCAGCAGCTCAAACGCATTCATGAAAGTGGTTCGGCTTCGGGTGCCATTCTTCAAAAATTATCCCTTTTGGGGGCCCTTAAACTTTACTTGGATTTCATTAACCTGTTTATCATGTTACTCAGAGTGATGGGCAGGCGTCGATAAAGGAGAAGACACATGATGACCATCCTTTTGTATTTGATCGCACTATTATGGATGTTTACGGGCGCCGCCGCTCTTTTTGCGCCCGAATCAACGAAGATGTATGTCGAGAAGCTGTCTAACACAGAAAATACCAAATTCCTTTCCATCTTACCTTTTGTTTTTGCGGTCGTGCTGCTTTTGGGTTCAGGGCAGACGACTTTTCCCATGTATTGCCAAGTCATGGGGGTTTTGGCGGCGCTCAAAGGTGTGCTGTGCCTTGTCTTAGACAAAGAGAAGCTGAAAACAATCATGGATTGGTACCTCAAAATGCCCGCTCTGGCATTTCGAATGGCAGGGTTTGTGTCAGGCGCTTTGGCACTGATTCTGTATAAAATTATTGCTTAACGCTTAAAACCGTAATCAACCGATCCGGGGCTCATCCCAGGGAATTATTTTTTAATGCGCGTGGAATTACAAATAAAACCCTATACCTGCCTCGTTTGATCATGGCCGGGATAGGGTGAGAGGTCGGGGGATTTCTCCCACACCTCATCTAAATAGTATTTGCCTTCCGTGATCTTGCCGTGTTTTAAACATCCCTCCCCATAAATCCGGCATTTCTCACGCAGCGTCTGCCAAGCGGCCTTCGTCTGTTTTTCGGAGAGTTTGTAAGATTGAATTAATTTAATAATCGATTTAATCCGCAGACCATCCAGCGCCGGTGTCGTGTGCGATAATTGATCGGCGTGACCGCCGTATTTAATAATCAATGGTTCTGGTATGAGATCGATCGGATGCCGGACGGCAATCCGGAGCCAGAGATCATAATCTTCGCAAGCCGGAAGCGATTCGTCAAATAAACCCACCTCATCCCACAAACTTCGCTTGATCATCGCAGCGGAAGGGCTCACGATGCAAAGCGGTAAGCATTTTTCAAAAATATTCCCGCCGTATTTCTTATGTTTCTTCATGGGGTTCACGCGCTTTCCGTTTCGAATCCAGATTTCTTCGGTTTGAACGATGAGACTCTGCGGATGTGTTTGCACATATTCGATCTGCCTTTGGATTTTCTTCGGAAGCCACTCGTCATCGGAATCCAAAAAAGCTATCCAATCGCCTTTCGCTAGTTGCAAACCATGATTTCGCGCACGACTGACGCCTTGGCGGGTTTGCGGCACATAGATGACGCCAAAAATTGTTTGTGCCCACTGTGAAGTCTCATCAATGGAACCGTCATCCACGATGATGAGTTCAATCGGATGGTAAGTTTGAGCTTGAACGGAACGAACCGCACGTTTAAGTAGCGGTAAGCGGTTGTAAGTCGGGATGATGACACTCACGAGAGGCAGCATAAGTAAGACTATAGCACAAAATAACTTACGAGAAAAAGAGTGGACTTGGAAACATTGCTACCGGCTTTCTTGACAGCGAAAGTAGTGTAAATTATACTATCCCTTTGCAAACAAAAGGGTTGCGAAGCTTTCTAAATCTAGTTGAATCACCGTCTTCTAATCCGGCTCTATCAGCTGCCTCAATGACTGTTTGATGTTGCTGATAACAGTCCCGATCAACCGGTAGAATGTTCTCGGAAGATCGGGGCGGCCATTATCTTCCCGAGAAATAAATGTTGATCAAAAAATCGTTAGATGACTATCTGGAAGCCCTTTCAAGCCGCGAAGCCACACCCGGCGGCGGAAGTGCTTCCGCAGCAGTTGGCGCTATGGGAGCAGCGCTTGTCCTCATGGTAGCGGGCATTACCCGGCCTAAGTTAAAAAAGCGTGATCAAAAAAAGCTGGATAAAGTTGTCCGTGACCTCAAACATGCTTTGAGACGTATTAAACAAATTATTGATTTAGATGTCAAAGTGTATCGGGATTTAATTAAAAGTTATCAAAAAGTAAAAAACCAAAAACCTTCTCATCCGGCTGCCCGCAAACAAATTCAAATCGCACTTTCCAATTCATTTCGGTTACAAGCTGACCTGGCTCTACTGATTGCGATGGTCAAAGAAATAACACCCGTTCTCGGCCGTTACGCCAAAGGATCCATTGCGAATGATTTAACGGTAGCACGCGGGTTTTTAGACGGGGGCTTTTTAGGGGCGCTGGCCACAGCCAGAATCAATTTGGTTTACATGACCTCGTCTCGAAAAGAACATTTTGAAAGAGGGTTGAGTCAGCTGGAAAAGAAATATCACGGCGGTAAATTCTAAACTCGGAAGGATCATTCATGTCGGAAGCCAAATTGCTGGACGGAAAAGCCATCGCACAAAAATATCAGACGAAGATATCACAGGAATTTGCGATGCTTTACCGCGGAACCAATTGCAAACCTAAAATGGTTGCCATTAAAGTTCATGACGATCAAGCTTCCGAGCTTTATCTTAAGTCACAAAAGCGTTCGGCTGAGGCGGCCGGCGTGATTCATGAAACCGTTTCGGTTCTCAACAGCAGCCAAAATTATTTGATTCAAGCTATTCGGAAAGCCAATCAAGACTCCGCCGTTCACGGCATTATTATTCAAATGCCGCTGCCGCAGCACTTCAATCTGGAAGGCATTTTGGATTCCATTGACCCTAAAAAAGACATTGAAGGTATTACAAGTTTCAATTTAGGACAATTGGTTTTAAGAAAAAATCGCTTGGTGCCTTGTACGGCGCTTTCGTGCATGACGCTGATTGAAGAAACGGGCGTGCCGCTTCGAGGCAAGGAAGCCGTGATAGTAGGTTCAAGCAAAGTGGTCGGAAGACCGGCCGCACTTCTTTTGCTTGACCGAATGGCAACCGCTACCGTCTGCCATATCGCAACGACAGAAGCGGGGATGTTAGAATCGCATGTTAAACGCGCGGATATTTTGGTAGTCGGTGTGGGAAAACCAGGTGTGATCCCGGGCGATTGGATTAAACCCGGTGCCATTGTCATCGATGTAGGCATCAACCGGATTAATGGCAAAACGGTTGGCGATGTTGAATTTGAAACTGCCAAAAAGAAAGCCGGTTTTCTTTCACCGGTACCGGGCGGCGTTGGACCGCTCACCGTCACGATTTTAATGCGTAATCTATTAACAGCTTATCGCTGGCAGCTTTCCGATAAAACAGTGACTTCATAACCTTAAAACATAAAAGTCATGAAAAGAATCACGGTTAAAGACATCCTAGAAAAAAAGAAAGCAAAGAAAAGAATAACGGTGATCAGCACCTATGATTTTGCTTTCGCTAAGCTGGTGGATCAATCCGAGATTGATATGATTTTGGTGGGTGATTCATTGGGAATGGTGGTGCTTGGTCATCCGTCGACGCTTTTTGTTACGATGCGTGATATGCTGCATCATACCAAGGCAGTTTCACGGGCAGCCGAACATGCGCTGGTGGTTGCTGATATGCCTTTTGGATCTTATCAAACGTCTCCTGAGCAAGCAGTTCGAAATGCCAAGCGTTTTATTCAGGAAGCAGGTGCAGAGGCAGTTAAATTAGAAGGTGGCGCTTCTGTCGAAAAACAAGTTAAGGCGCTTGTCAAAGCAGGCATACCGGTTATGGGGCATATTGGGATGACACCTCAATCAGTGACTCAACTGGGCGGCTATAAAGTACAGGGCAGAAGCCCGCAAGAGGGCAATCAGATCTTAAAAGATGCGCAATGTTTGGAACGTGCAGGCGCTTTTTCAATCGTGCTAGAATGTGTGCCGCACCAACTCGGAAAGAAGATCACGCAAAAAACGAAACTCCCCACCATCGGTATCGGAGCAGGTGCCGAGACGGATGGCCAAGTGCTGGTGCTGCATGATTTATTGGGGTTTGAGTTTGGTCACCGGCCGAAATTTGTACGGCAGTATGCGCATTTAGATCAAATCATCCGCCGTGCACTTGCACAGTTTAAACACGATGTTGAAAGAAAAACGTTTCCGTCGCGCGCAGAAAGTTATGAATAAACCATGATACGTATTCTATTTGGTTTTGTTATCTTATTTTACAGCGCTGCTTTCCTGATTTATGGGGCTGCTTGCGGGGGACGTCCTTCCCGGTGGTTGAAAGCAGGGGTTTTTCTTGAGTTGGGATTTTTGATTCACACGTTTTTCATTTTTGTCGAAGCCAGCGCTGCCCACACGTTAGTTCCCATCGGAACTTTTGGGGAAGTTTTGATTTTCTTTGCCTGGTCTGTGGCGTTTGTTTATGTGGTGCTGCTTCGGCGTGTCCGGCAAGATATGTTTGGCGTAATCCTCATTCCTTTTTTGCTGCTTTTGCTTGTACCGGCTCCGTTTATGACGCACGGCCATAGCCTGCCGGCGTCTTATTTTGACGATCATCATTTTTTAATTCACATTCTGTCGGCTTTTTTTGCGTATGCCAGCTTTACGCTTTCGGCAGTCGCGGCGATTTTATATTTGACCCAAGCCCATGCGCTTAAGTCAAAACAGATCAGCAATTTCTACAAACAACTGCCCCCATTAAAAGAATTGGAACGTTTTGTGTTTTACACAGTCGCCTGGGGGTTTGTCTTATTGTTGATTGCCATTGCGGGAGGCGCTTTCTGGTCTAAGCGGATGGTCGGCACTTATTTGGTAGCGGAACCAAAAACCATTGCAAGCTTATTAACGTTTGGGGTTTACGGGTTTGTCCTTTATTTACACAGCGCTTCGATTGCAAGCGGTAAACGGATGGCGCGGGTGGTCATTTTTGCTTTTATGTTAGTCCTTTTTACATTTGTCGGGACGAGTTTTCTTAACAATCAACTACACGTCGGGATCTAATGATGACAGAATTTTTTTGTATCGGTATCAGCCATCAAACGTGTCCGGTGGAACTCAGGGAAAAGCTGGCTATTTCTGAGAAAAAACTCCCACAGGTCTTGGGAGATTTTAAAGTTTTGGACGGCTTGCGCGAATGCCTGGTGCTTTCGACCTGTAACCGTGTTGAATTTTATGGGCGGGGTGATGCAGCCACGATTGCGGAAATGGATCAGCACATTGCCAACTATTACGGCATCGCCGTTGGGGATTGGAAACCTGTACGCTATTTGTTAAGAGGACAGGCGGTTTTCTCGCATTTATTCCGCGTCTCCTGCGGTTTGGAGTCCATGGTGGTCGGCGAAAATGAAATTCACGGCCAATTAAAGCGTGCTTTTCATGCGGCTTGGGAAGCAGATGCGATTGATTCGTTTTTATACCAACTGGTAGAACGTGCGCTTCGCGTTGGCAAGAAAGCACGAACAGAAACCCACATCAGCCGCGGTGCCGTCAGCGTGGCGTCTGTGGCCGCTCATTTGGCAGAGAAAATATTCGGCAAACTCACCGGTGAAGAAGTGCTGATTATCGGGACGGGTGAGATGAGTGAACGCATGGTCGAGCATCTCATGAAAACGGGCGCCGGCAAAATCACGGTGACCAGCCGTAGTTATGAGCGTGCTTTGGGTTTGGCACAAAAGTTCGGTGCGATCCCCCTTCATTACAATGAATGGATGCGTGCACTTCGCGCGAGCGACATCGTCATTACTTCTACTTCAGCACCGCATTTATTGATTCGCTATGATGATATCAAACCACTCATGCAGGAGCGGCGGAACCAACCTTTGTTTTTCATCGACATCTCTGTTCCGCGGAATGTCGATCCCCGGCTCCAATCATTGGATGACGTTTATTTATATGACATCGATGATTTGCAATCGGTCATTTCTTCCAATGTACGCGAACGGAAGAAAGAAATCGAAAAATGCGAAACATTAATCGAACAAGAGATCCTGCAATTTTCGAGCTGGATCGAACAACTTCAAATGAAACCCGTCATCCAACACATGCAGCAGCTGTTTGATGAAGCGGCCGAATATGAGTTGAAGCGTTTTCAGCACGTTTTTCAGGGCAAGGACGCCGAAGTGAGGGACATTTTTACCCGCATTCGAAAGAAAATGTTCCATAAACCCATGAGTAAACTCAGGCACGCGTCCAAAGAGGGCACGCTTTTTCGCTACCTCCAAGTGATCCGCGAACTTTTTACCGACGATACGCATCCCGCATCTGAAGTCAAAGCGGTTCGCTCGGAAGAAAATGAATCATGATTACCCGGCTTCGAATTGGCACGAGAGGCAGTGCATTGGCTTTGTATCAAGCTGATTTGCTCCAGTCGAAACTCAAGCGGAAATTTCCGTTGATTGAGACAGAATTAGTGAAAATTAAAACCAAAGGCGATATTTTTCAACAAGATAAAATTGCTTCGATCGGCCGAGGTATTTTTACCAAAGAAATCGAAGACGCGCTTTTGCAGAAAAAAATTGATCTGGCAGTACACAGCGCCAAAGATTTGGAAACCACGCTGCCTGCCGGTTTGGCGGTGGGGGCTGTTTTGGAACGTGAAGATGTTCGGGACTGCCTCATTACGAAAAACAAAGTCTCACTTCAAGATTTAAGGAAAAATGCCAAGATAGGGACCAGCTCGATGCGGCGAAAAGCTCAGTTGAAAAAACTGCGTCCGGATCTTCAAATTGAGGACCTGAGAGGGAACGTAAAAACACGCATTCTTAAGGTAGAGGAAGGTAAACTGGACGGCATTGTGATGGCCGTGGCAGGCATGAACCGCCTTGGTTTGTCTGCCTTAATCGGTCATTATTTTGATCCCTCTGAACTTCTGCCGCAAGCATCTCAAGGAGCCATTGCAGTTGAATATAGAGTTCAGGACCATGAGTTAACAAACATACTTGAGACGATCAACCACCCCGTGACGGCTTTGCAAGTAACGGCGGAAAGAGAAGTTTTAAAAAATATCAACGGGGGCTGCCAGGTGCCGGCCGGCATTTACAGCCGGCTTCAAGGCGAGGCACTTTACTTGGAAGCGGCAATTTACAGTCTGGATGGATCGCGGTTTGTCAGAAAAAATTATCAGGGCTCAAGCAGCCGCTTAAAGGAACTGGCTCAATCGTTAGCGGATGAACTGCTTGCAGACGGCGGGCAAGATCTTTTGGATGAGTTAAAGGTAAAGACGGGATGAAAAAGAAAAAAGGAATGGTTTATCTAGTAGGAGCAGGCCCCGGTGATCCGGAATTAATCACTATTCGGGCTGAGAGGCTTTTGCGCATTTGTGACGCGGTTGTATATGATCATTTGGTGCATGCTGCATTATTAGACCTGGCGCCGGCGGCAGCCGAAAAAATTTATGTCGGCAAAAAAGGGGCCAGTAAAAAACGGACGCAGCAATCCGCCATTGATCGATTGTTGATTCGTTTGGCTCAAAGCGGCAAAACCGTTGTACGGCTCAAAGGCGGGGATCCTTTTGTGTTTGGGCGCGGCGGGGAAGAAATCTTAGCTTTAAACCGCAAGCGCATTCCTTTTGAAGTGGTGCCTGGGATTACAGCGGGTTTCAGCGTCCCTGCCTACGCCGGCATTCCCGTAACGCATCGGGCGTTTGCCTCAGAAGTCACTTTGGTCACCGCTCATGAAAATCCAGCCAAATCCAAAACCAGCATTGATTGGAAAACCATTGCGGCACTCAAAGGAACGCTGGTGATCTACATGGGAATGAAACTTTTTGAGAACATCATCGGTGCTTTGATCAAATACGGGAAACCGCCATCGACGCCTGTTGCAGTGATCCAAAAAGGAACTACTGCAAACCAAAAGACCGTGGTAGGAACGCTCAAAACCATCCTAGGTCTTGTTCGAAAAGCCAACATGAGTGCGCCGGCTATTACAGTGGTTGGAAAGGTGGTCCGAATGCGGCGCTTGCTCAAATGGTACGAAGAGAAACCTTTATTTGGTAAATCCATTATGATCACACGTGCGCCGTCACAGGCAAGCAAGCTCAGAATGCAATTGGAACGCTTGGGAGCTCAGGTCATCGAGTTTCCGACGATAGATATTCGACCGGTGCGGGATACCGTTCGTTTAGATCAGGCAATTCGTAATCTCGCGCAATATGATTGGCTGGTTTTGACAAGCGAAAATGGGGTTACCCATTTGATGGCACGTTTAAAATTACTGGGACTTGATGCACGCCAATTGCATCACGTCAAAATTGCAGCGGTTGGACCCGGCACTGATCGGCAATTACAAACGTATGGTTTGAGGGCAGATTTGATCCCGTCTGTTTTCTCGACGCAAGGCCTTTTTGAAGCGATGCAACGCCGGCATGAAATTAAAGGCAAGCGTATTTTGCTTTTAAGAGCCAATATCGTGACTCACCAACTCAAAGAGGCGTTTGAAACTGAAGGGGGTATCACCAACGAAGTTTCTGTCTATGAGACGCGAAAACCTAAAATGAAACATCGCCAATTAAAGCAATTAATCGCCCAAACCCCCATCGATTATATTACTTTTACCAGCGCCTCGACAGCGCGCCATTTCTTTGACTTGTTCCCGCGCCGGGAACGGTATAAACTAAAACCCAGATGTGTTTCGATAGGTCCCGTGACTTCAAAAGCTATCGCAGAAGCAGGCGGGCGCATTTACCGAGAGGCCAAACCTTATAACATTCCGGGATTAATTGCGGCACTGACCGGGAACAGGAAAAAATAATGAGTTTCCCGACACAAAGACCCAGGCGGTTAAGACAAAGCGAAAATTTGAGGCGCTTGATGCGTGAAACCTATCTTCATACCGATCAACTGATCATGCCTTATTTCGTCCAGGAAAGTTTGAAAGGCAAGGAAGAAATTTCATCCATGCCCGGCCAATTTCGTTATTCTCTTCAAGCGTTGCCGTCCGAGCTGGAAGCGCTCATTGAATTAGGTATCCGTCATGTCTTGTTATTTGGCATTCCTGCCGTGAAAGATGTGCGTGCCTCACAAGCTTATGATCCGCAAGGCATTGTTCAGCAAACCGTCGAAATGATTAAAAAACAATTTCCGGAACTAACCGTGATTACGGATGTGTGCTTATGTGAGTACATGAGTCACGGTCATTGCGGCATGGTGGAAGGTGAAAAAGTTTTAAATGATGAAACGCTTGAACTGCTTGTTAAAACGGCAGTGTCTCACGCCAAAGCAGGTGCCGATGTGGTAGCGCCGAGTGATATGATGGATGGGCGCGTCGGAGCGATTCGAAAAGCTTTGGATCAAAACGGGTTTAAGGACACTGCCTTGATGAGTTATGCCGCAAAATATGCTTCCGCTTTTTACGGTCCCTTTCGCGAAGCAGCGCACTCAACGCCTCAATTCGGTGACCGGCAGAGTTATCAAATGGATCCGGCCAATCGGGAAGAAGCCTTACGAGAGGTTGCTTTGGATATTGAAGAAGGTGCCGATCTTGTCATGGTAAAACCGGCCTTGGCCTATCTGGATGTCATTTGCGATATTAAGAAGACTTATCATATACCGCTGGCGGCTTATCAGGTCAGCGGAGAATATACCATGATTAAATCGGCTGCTACGGCAGGTTTCATGGATGAAAAACGGTTAGTGATGGAAAGTGTTTTAGCAATCAGACGTGCCGGCGCTACGGCCATTCTCACCTATTTTGCTAAGGATATCGCGCGTTGGTTACATGAGGAAGTACGCCGGGGATCCAATCTTTCAACTCTTTGAACCTCTCTCATGCGGTGTACTCCTTTTATGTCAGTCAGGATGAAGGAGTCGGGGAAATGCTTCGACAGGCTCAGCATCCTGAGTTTGTCGAAGGACTCCCCGATTCCTCAAGTAATTGTAGAAACTAAGCGATAAAGTGGATATAACTGTATTGTCAAATCTAGGTAATCAACCGTCTTTTTTTAAGGTGTTATACCCGGTCATTTGCCAAGCACGAAAAAAGCAGTTAATCTTAATAAAGGGAAAATAGTTCCTTTAAACCGAGAGGGTTGAGATGAGCAAGAAAATTCTGTTGATAGAAGATGATCACGATTTATCGGATGTTCTGCGGATGCGCCTGGAAAAAACAGGCTATCAGGTCATTACGCTTTATGATGGCACCGAAGCCGTAAGAGTAGCCAAAGAAGAGCGCCCGGATTTAATTTTGCTTGATTTGTTTATGCCGGAAACAGACGGTTTTACGACGCTCAAAAGTCTAAAAGCAGAACGGGTAGCTGACGGTGGTGCCAAAGCCATCGCGGAAGTGCCCACCATTGTGATGACGGGCAAGGCACCTATGATGGAAGAAATGGTTCGTTTTGAAGGTGCGGTCGAATTTCTCACTAAACCTGTCGAAATTAATAGTTTAATGAAGCGCATCGAAGAACTTTTAAAATAAAGAAGGCAGCCATGAATCGAATCCTGTTGATTGACGATGACGAAGATTACTCCTCTGTGGTGAAGATGCGATTAGAAAAAGAAGGATTTGAAGTGACTTGGTCATCAGGGTGTGAAAAAGCCATTGAAGTTTTAGATAAAGATTTTGCTTATGATTTGGTAATTTTGGATGTCGAAATGCCGCAGAAAAACGGATTAGCCACACTGGCACACCTGCGTCATCATTTTAAAGCACCTAAGTTTCCGAACGGTTTTACGATTCCTGTTATGGTTGCCACTGGTTTGCAAAGTGCGCGTTTGGAAGATATTTTTGCTTCACAAAATGTGTCGGGTTATATTAAAAAACCTTTTGAATCTCATGCGTTGGTCGATCAAATCAGAAAAATTGTGGAAGCGAAGGCTGAAAGAACTTGAAAGACCCACTTCATATTCTGCTGGTTTCTAACTCATCCGTTTTGTCCCGCTCTCTCACAGCCATTTTATTAAAAAACAAGAACACCAAATTAGATATTGCTGCTGACAGTGGCTCAGCCATCGATAAAATTCAGCATATTCCCTTTACCATTCTACTTTGCGATACGGACCTTCCCGAAAAAGAATGTGCAGATTTATGGCGGGTACTTAAAAAAAAGAAAATCGAGCTGCCTGTCTTAGCACTTCTCGGTCCCGAGAAACAAAAATTAGAAAAAGATTTTTTAGCAAAGGGAGCACAAGGATGCATTCTCAAGAAACCATCTGAGTTTGAAAAATTACCCAAAGAAATCGAACTGGCGCTTGAGCGTTTTAATTTAAGTTTACGTGAGAAAGAATTAGAAACACAAATTGCGAAACAAAAAACGGCGCTCCGGAATATTAATCAAAAGTTGGAAGATTATGCTTTTCACGATGATTTAACCGGCGTTTATAACCACCGTTACTTTCAGGAAAAACTAAGAGAAGAGTTTTCTCGCGCGAAACGTTATGGCCAGCCTTTATCGCTTTTAATGGTCGATATTGATGCTTTTAGGACCATCAATGAAACCAAAGGACATTTAATCGGTGATTCGATTTTAAAGGAATTAGGCCGCGTTCTCTCCGACCGTTCCCGCGATGCCGACTTGGTGGCGCGCTACGGCGGCGAAGAATTTGCACTTTTACTACCACACATCGGCACTGAAGGCGCTCTGGTATTAGCGGAACGTCTCAGAAAATCCGTTGAGTCCCATGTCTTTTTGAAAGGAAAAGACAGCTTAAAAATCACCGTCAGTATCGGACTCTCTTCTTTCCCCGATGATGCACTGCAAAAACACGACGATCTCATCAAACTTGCCGAGAAAGCGCTGATTCATTGTAAGGGAAGCAAAAAATCGAACGCGGTTTGTACCTACAACTCACTCATGAAGAATATCGAGGCGCAAACGAAATATCTTAAGTTCAGCGAAGAGAAAGTCATTGAATTTCGCCAGCGCTTGTTAGACATTTCCGAAACAGCCAAACGGATGCACATTGAATCAACCAAAACGCTGATCTATGCTTTGGAAGCAAAAGATAAATATACCCTTGGGCATGCCTCGCGTGTCGCACAATATTCAGCCATGGTGGCGGCTGAAATGGGTCTTGCGGACGAAGACGTAGCAACAATCGAACACGCCGGTTTGCTACATGACGTTGGTAAGGTGTGCATTAGTGACGAGGTTCTTTTAAAGCCTGGTGCTTTTACGGCAGAAGAATACGAGCAAATGAGAGAACATCCTGTTTTGGGGTATCAGATGGTCAAACCCATCAAATTTCTTAAGGAGGAAGCTCTCATTATTCTGCATCATCATGAATGGTTTGACGGAACGGGTTATCCGCACGGCCTCAAGGGCAAAGAAATACCGGTCGGAGCACGAATCGTTGCTGTTTTAGATGCATATGATACAATGCGTGCAGCTGGTGCACGGTATAAAAAGACCATGTCGATGCAGCAGATTGTGCAGGAATTGGTCCGCCAAAGCAGTACGCAATTTGACCCTGAAGTAGTCACTGCCTTGCTTCGCGTGTTGGTGAGGCGTGGAGAAGTCAAAGAGGATTCCTACGACGCCAAGAAGCTGCGATCACAGTAAGTCGTTTACCTGCCAGTTTATAACGATCGTTCAATATGAGTATTCAAGAATTTCCTGAAATCGAAACATTTCAAAAACTACCTCACCGCGTGATCGTCAAAGGCGGCAATGCCGGTTTTAATGCCAAAGGCAAACCGGAATTAAGAGGTCTTATCATTAATAATGTGGGTCATGCCATTAAACAAATCCGGGTTTCTCTGATTGTTTTTAATGAACGTGAAATGCCCGTTTTAAATACTTCTGTCGCATCCGATCCGGCAATGCTTGCCCAAGGCGGCATGGCCTCGTTTGTATTTACTTTGAATGATTATGAACAGGAAATCACGAACTACTATTTATATGCAAACTGGAAGTATGACGATTCAAACCTCTAATACCGGTGTACGGGAGTGCAAGTGCACATGCCGCAAGATATCGATTGAATTAAGCGTTGGCGCTCTTGTGCTCTTGTCACTCGTGTAAAAAGGTTTCCATGACTGAAGCCAAATCAGACATCATCTCAGCCTTACTATTAGAAGAGCGTCAATTCCCTGCACCTGCCGGCTTCCAAAAACAAGCGGTTGTGCGCGATCCTGCGGTTTACCAAAAAGCAGCCGAAGATCCTGAAGCTTTTTGGGCGTCGTTTGCCGAAGAACTTTCCTGGTTCCAGAAATGGAGCCAAATTTTAGATTGGAAACCGCCTCATGCTAAATGGTTTGTAGGCGGAAAAATCAATGCCAGTGTGAATTGTGTGGACCGCTGGGCAAAAGGGGCTCTGGGTCAGAAGGCCGCCATTATTTGGGAAGGGGAACCCGGCGATCAAAAAGTACTGACTTATGAGGACCTTTATCAGAAAGTTAATCAATTTGCATCAGCTTTAAAGAAGCTGGGAGTTCGAAAAGGTGACCGGGTCGCCATTTACTTACCGCTGATTCCGGAAGCTGCTATTGCGATGCTCGCTTGCGCGCGGATCGGTGCCATTCACAGCGTGGTATTCGGCGGTTTTAGCGCCGAAGCGCTTCGTGACCGTATTAATGATGCCGCAGCCAAATTACTGATTACCGCTGACGGCGGTTGGCGGCGCGGAGCTCAAGTGCCGCTCAAGCAATTTGCCGATGAAGCATTAACAAATACGCCAAGCATTCAACATGTGATTGTTGTCAAACGCACGAACCGTGATGTCCGGATTCAAGCAGGGCGTGATCATTGGTGGCATGATGTCTTAGAAGGCGCAGAGCCGCATTGTGATCCCGAACCCATGGATGCGGAAGACATGCTTTTTACGCTTTACACGTCGGGGACGACGGGTAAACCAAAAGGTATTATTCACACCACGGGCGGTTATTTGGTTCAAACGTATGCTACCAGTAAATGGGTTTTCGATCTCAAACCTTCCGATATTTACTGGTGTACGGCGGATGTGGGATGGATCACGGGTCATAGTTACCTGGTTTACGGCCCGCTGGCGAATGGTGCCACCATTTTTATGTACGAAGGTTCTCCCGATTGGCCTCAAAAAGACCGGTTTTGGTCTTTGATTGAACGTTACGGTATTACAATTTTTTATACGGCGCCGACTGCTATCCGGGCATTTATGAAATGGGGAAGTCAATGGGTTGACAAACATAACCTATCTTCGCTGAGATTACTGGGGAGCGTCGGAGAACCCATTAATCCCGAAGCATGGATATGGTACCACGAAAAAATTGGCGGCGGCCGGTGTCCGATTGTCGACACATGGTGGCAGACCGAAACCGGTGCTATTCTCATTACGCCGCTTCCCGGTCTCACCACTTGTAAACCGGGATCGGCCACCAAACCTTTTCCGGGGGTCGAAGCCAAAGTGTTAAACGAAAAGGGCGAGGAAGTCAAAGAAGGCGGGGGATTGTTAGCCCTTACCAAACCTTGGCCGTCTATGCTGCGCGGTATTTATGGAGATCCCAAGCGTTACGAAGAAACTTACTGGTCGAAGTGGTCTCATCTAAAAAATATGCCCCAGAATGTTTATTTTGCGGGAGATGGCTGTAAGCGGGACAAGGAAGGTTATTTTTGGCTGCTGGGCCGTGTAGATGATGTGATGAATATATCGGGCCACCGCATTAGCACGATGGAAGTAGAAAGCGCCTTGGTGGATCATCAGGGCGTAGCTGAATCGGCAGTCGTGAGTAAAAAACACGAAATCAAAGGAGAAGCCATTGCTGCTTTTGTAATTTTGCGCGAAGGTGTTCAGAAAGGCGAAAAAATGGTCCAAGAACTCAAAGATCATGTCGCCAAGAAAATCGGTGCGATTGCTCGCCCTGAAGATATTATTTTTACCGCTGATTTACCCAAAACAAGATCTGGTAAAATTATGCGCCGCTTGCTCAAAGATATTGCCGCAGGAAAAGTCTTAGGGGATACCACGACATTGGCTGATTCTGCGATTGTTCAAAAATTAAAAGAAGAATACAAAGAAGAATAAGAAAGCAGGGAACCGGTATACCTGTTTCCTGATATACGATGGATTATGTCAAACAAATCTAAAACCTTATTTACCAAAGCAAAAAAACTGATGCCCGGAGGCGTTAACTCGCCGGTCAGGGCTTTTGGTGCGGTGGGAGGAACGCCGCGGTTTGTCAAACGTGCCAAAGGAACCTATCTTTGGGATGCAGACGGTAAACGTTATTTTGATTTCTGCGGGTCATGGGGCCCAATGATTTTGGGTCATGCTTATCCAAAAGTTGTGAGGGCGATCCAAAAGCAAGCTGCCCAGGGCACGAGTTATGGTACTTCCACCGAAAATGAAATTGTACTGGCCGAACTCATTCAGGAAGCTTTTCCTTCCATGGAAAAACTCAGACTGGTTTCATCCGGAACGGAAGCGGTCATGAGCGCCATTCGTTTGGCACGCGGTTTCACCAAACGCTCTAAAATTCTCAAGTGCAGCGGTTGTTATCACGGGCATGGCGATTCTTTGCTGGTCAAAGCCGGCTCAGGAGGCGCCACGTTTGGTATTCCCAATTCGGCGGGAGTCCCCGATGAATTGGCCCAATTAACACTCACAGTGCCTTACAATGATTTGAAAGCTTTGGAACAAATGCTTGAGAAAGAAGGGAAGGAAATCGCCGTCTTTATTTTAGAACCTGTACCGGCCAATATTGGGGTTTTATTGCCCAAACATGGTTATTTGGAAGAGGTGCGGCAATTAACACAAAAACATGGCGTTCTGTTATTGTTTGATGAAGTTATTACCGGTTTTCGTTTGGCATTCGGGGGCGCACAAGCTTCTTTTAATATCAAGCCCGATCTCACCACACTGGGTAAAATTATAGGCGGTGGGCTGCCTATTGGAGTATTTGGCGGGCGTGCCGAGATTATGGCGCATTTAGCGCCGGATGGAGCGGTTTACCAGGCCGGGACACTTTCTGGCAATCCTTTGGCAACTGCCGCCGGTATTGCGACTTTGCGCGAATTAAAGCACCCTCATTTTTATCAGAAATTGCATCAGAAAAGCATGAGCTTCTTCGGTGAACTTGATACCTGGATCAAAAAGCGGGGCGCACCGATTCAATTAAACCGCATTGGTTCGCTTTTTACGATTTTCTTTACCGAATCGGCGGTGTTTGATGAAGCCTCTGCGAAGACGGCCAACACCCAATCTTACAGCCAATTCTTCCACCATCTTCTAGAGGCAGACATTTACTTTGCACCGTCTCAGTTTGAAGCAAACTTTGTATCGCAAGCTATGACAGCAGAACAACTTAGAAAAATAGCAGCCGTCATTCTTAAAATTTTGACCCGCCTGCTCGTGTAGACGCTCCCTCTCCTTTCGGCTATACTAATCTATTATGTCGGCCAATCTAAAATCTTACATTCAAAAAAGCATGGGTTTTAAGAAGGAGGTCAAACCTCTGCTCCATGAAACTTATTCCAGTTCCCTGATTGATTGGATGAAAGAACATGCATTCCGTTTAAATGTAGAGCCTTTGACATTTTATTTGGCGGAGGAATTCGGTTTTTGCTACGGGGTAGATCGGGCAGTCGAACTGGCCTATGAATCGCGCAAAATGTTTGCGGATAAGAAGATTTTCCTGACCAGCGAAATCATTCATAATCCCCGTGTCAACGCCGTCTTAAGAGAAAAAGGCATCGAATTTCTTTCGCTTAACAACGAAAAATTGGTCGAAGATAATTTTAAACAAATCCAATCAGATGACGTTGTCATCATTCCGGCGTTTGGCACTACGACCCAAGAACTTGACAAGCTGCGCGATATTGGATGCACCTTGGTGGATACCACTTGCGGTTCGGTGATGAATGTCTGGAAACGGGTATCACGTTACGGCAAAGATGGTTTTACAGCAGTGGTGCACGGGAAATATGACCATGAAGAAACGCGCGCCACTTGCTCGCGTGTGACCCAATACACGCACGGTCAATATTTGGTCGTACGCGACCTCGAGCAAGCACGTTATGTTTGCCGATTTATTCTCGGTGAAATTAACAAAGAAACCTTATTGTCTTATTTCTCAAAGGAGGCTTTATCACCGAATTTCGATCCTGACAGGGATTTAAAAAAAATAGGCTGTGCCAATCAAACCACCATGCTTTCGAGTGACTCTATTGAAATTGCGGACCGCATCCAAGAAGCTATGGTTAAACGCTATGGCCGGGAGAATATTGACCAGCATTTTCGTCATTTTGACACGATTTGCAGTGCCACCCAAGAAAGACAAGATGCCGTTCGAAAACTGATTGAGCAGAAGATGGATCTTTATTTGGTGATCGGCGGTTTTAATTCCAGCAACACAGGTCATTTGGTGGAAATGGCTTCTGAATATGGACCCGCTTTTCACATCCAGGATCCTTCGGATGTGATTTCAAAAGACGAAATCAGACATAAACTACCCTACGTCAAAGACATCCACATTACCCGTGATTGGCTGCCGAAGGGCCGTGTGAAAATCGGTGTTACGGCTGGCGCTTCCAGCCCAAACCGAGTGATCGAAGAAGTCATGAAAAGAGTCATTGAAGCGGCAGAACTCAGAATGCCTCCGTTTGTGTCTACAGCTTTATCAGAAGGAAAATCATGAAAGGCAAATCGCCCAGCAGTAGTTTTCAGAAGATTCCTTTGTTTCAAGGTTTGTCGAATGAAGAATTGAAATCCATCCAAGCGTGTTTGAAAGAAAAATCGTTTGATAAAGGCGAGCTGCTTTTTATGGAAGGCAATATGTGTGAACGTATTTTTCTCGTACGCAGCGGCCGTGTGAAACTTTATCGTACCAATTCGCAAGGCAGGGAACAGATTCTGGAAATTCTAGAGGCCGGCGATACCTGTGCTTGCAATCCGGGAACAACCACTTGGCATTGTTCTTCAACGGCTGAAGCGGTTACGTCGTGCACGGTTTGGTTTCTTTCACGGGATGATTATATTCGGATGGTGCAGGCCAATTCTAAATTGGCCCATACGTTGAATCATGTTTTTGCCCAGCGCCTGAACCGTTTTAGCTGTTTAATTGAAGAAGTGTCACTCAAGGATGTGAAAAAAAGAGTCATTAAATTTTTATTGGATATGTATCATCATGAAACCGGAAGCGGGAGCGGCAACAGCACGTTATCTATTCCATTTACACGTGAAGAAATCGCGCAGCGGATCGGTACTGCCCGTGAAACCATTGCCCGCAATCTCTATGAACTTAAACGGGCGAATCTGATTGATATCAAACCGAAGCAAGTTATTTTGAAGGATATTGCCGGGTTAGAAAAATTGCTGCAGTAACCGCCCCGCCCTCTTTTTCTGAGCGCATCCACTATTTTCTTTCAAAGACGTGACGTTCGTCACAGCTTATTTTTTGCTGGGAAAGTATTCTTTCAATGAGCCAATAGGAGATCACGATGTTACCTGTCAAGTCCCGCCTTAAATCAGTTCGTTGGGACAGCGCTTACTACCGATCCGAAACCCTGTGTTATTTGGACGAATTAGAAGACACACTGACCCATTTGCGTTATGAAGGCAAGCCCTCCTTAGGCAAGAACCTCAAACGTACCAAAAATATTATTAAATCCTTAAAAAAGAATCTCAATCGGCACCTCATGGTTGAAGAAGGGATTTTCTTTCCTTACGTTGTGAAACATATTCCCAAACTTGAGTCGATTATCCGATTTTTGCATTTAGAACATCAAGACGTGATTAAAAGTTTTGACCGCATGAGTTCACTTTTAGAACAGATCGACCAGCATAACCAGCCGGCGCAAAACGGTAAAATCGTTGAGCGTGCCCATGATCAAGGCTATTACTTTATTTGTCTGTTACGGCATCACGTAGAAGATGAAAGCAACCGAATTTTTAGAGTCATTGAAAAAGAATTAAATCGTAAAGAAAAAGAACACATTCGCGCATGTTTAGACGGCCGGTATGATGGAAAATTATAACCGGTGGACCCTCGAGGGGGTGCGGGATGAAAAAGCGCGAGAGGGAAAAGAAATATGAAGAGCTGGATATCGTCAAACAGCTCAATATTTTGCTTGATCAAATATATTTGGCTGAAGACGAAGAAGAGGCCGATCTTTACTTGTTCCAACTCCATATGGATAACGAAATTGACATGGCATTCTTTTCACACGAAGAGAGAATGAAAATTCGTGAAATGATCATGTTTCTCATGCACGAAACGAAAAAACACAGAGCTTTTCTGGCAGAAGCAGCTCGTGAGCTTCATTTTCGGAGAAAAAACTATGCATGATGAGCACTTGAAACAATTATGGACAATTCGTTTTAGAAAGATTGTCAATTTAGAAAAAGAAGCTTATCGCTTCTATCAAGGTCTTCTCGCGCATTATCCAGATGTGCTGGAGGGTACCAAAACAAAAAAGTTATTGGAACAAATTATGAAAGATGAAGCCAAGCATGCAAAGATCGCACACCAATTATTGCAACTTGTGAAGCGCAAACAGATCACAAGTCACAACGCGACGGATTCCGCAAGGAGCGTGCCGCATGAAATCAAAAATTGAGGATCTAAAGGCAAAAGACGTGATGAATAAAAAAGTCATTAAAATTTTAGCTCATGCAAACCTAATGGAATTAAGAACGCTTTTTCGAACGCGTCAAATTACGGGCGTTCCAGTGATCGATGATTATGGCAAGCTCATTGGAGTGATTTCGGAAACCGATTTAGTGCAAGCCGATACACACCGCTCGAAAAATCATGAAGGTGATGTACATGATTATTTTAAAGATGATTGGCAAAGCCAGGAAACAGTCATGGATTTTGAAACACACGGACTTGAAACAGATGCTTTGCAGGAAAAAACAGTGGAAGAATTAATGACGCCTTGGGTAGTGTCGGCGGCAGAAGAAACGCCTCTGACAGAAATTGCCAAACAGATGCACCAAGAACATGTTCACCGAATTTTGATTATTAACCAAAAGAAATGCTTAACGGGAATTGTGACAAGCATGGATATTGTCAAAGCGGTTTCTCAATTAAACGGGAAAAAAGAGAAAGCTTAAAGCTATTGAAGCAAAGTCCCAAATAGGGTTAAATTCTGTTGTATTGAATCACATAGTTCATGCAAAGGAGATAGCCGATGGGACGAACGAGACATTCAAGACTCAAACAAACGGTTTCGTATCAAACCCAAGGCATCTTTTTAGGCATTTTACTAGGTTTAGGTGCTCCTCTCGGCGGTTTCCTCATACAATGGATCCTGCACTGGTTTTTGACGGGTTCCTCTGATAACTTGTGGATTCAATCGGAATTTGAAAAGCATTCTTTCTTTTATACTTATATGACAGCCTCTACACCAATTGTTTTTAGTTTGTTTGGCTATGGACTGGGAGTTTTGTTAGACCGTCTGGCTTATCAGAAGCAAAATCTGGAAGTTGTCAATGTAGTATTACGCGGCCAGTCTATTTCCGATGACATGACGGGTTTATACAATCATCGCCATATGATGGACCAGGCAGATAAAGAGCTTGAACGCATGTGTCGTTATGCGAGACCCCTGGTATTTATGATGATTGACATCGATAATTTTAAAAGCATCAATGACCAGTATGGTCATTTGACGGGTGATCAAATTTTGCGTGAAATGGCTTTCTTATTAAGAGATAATGTCAGGAAAATTGATATTGTTGGCCGTTATGGGGGAGATGAGTTTCTCGTTATTTTGCCGGAGGCTACTTTAACGTCGGCATTCAAAGTGGCTGAAAAAATTCGCGAGCACGTCGATGCTTTCCAGTTTTGTAAACCTAATTTATTTTTATCAATGACGCTCAGCGTCGGCCTTGCCGCGGTGCATGGTGATTGTGATATGACACGCGATCGGCTGATCAATCTGGCCGATCAAGCGTTGTTAAGAGCCAAACGGCAAGGAAAGAATTTTATATCATCTTGACCGTGCCGGTCAGAGGAGGTTGTCATCATGGGATCGGATAAATTGTTGAATGCCGGATTGAGTTACATGGCTTGTCAAATCAAGTTTGCCAAAAACGGCGGGTTGAAAGGTAAAAGTGTGCCGCAACCTTTTGTGACCATCTCGCGCCAAGCCGGTGCAGGCGGCCTTACGATCGGCAATGCTTTAATTGATTATTTGCAAAAGAATGACAAATTGGCGAGATGTGCTTGGACCCTATTTGACCGCACGCTGGTCGAAGTTTTTCTTCAAGAACATCATTTGCCGCAGCAATTCGAAAAATACATGACAGAGGATAAACAGTCTCAGCTGCAGGCATTTTTTGAGGAATTGTTCGATTTACATCCATCGGAGTGGGCTTTGGTGCATAAAATGAGCGAAACAATTTATCATTTAGCGGAAATGGGAAATGTCCTAATCGTTGGGCGAGGCGCCAATATGATTACGCGAAAAATGCCTTACGGTGTTCATGTGCGTTTAACAGGGTCTCTCGCGCAGCGTATTAAACATATCCAAGCATATGCCAAAATGAATCATGATGGCGCAGAAGAATTTGTACGCAAAGAAGACAAAGGCCGAAGAGCTTATCTCAGAGATCATTTTGGAGAGGACATCGATAATCCTTTGCTGTATGATTTAGTCATCAATACCGATCAAATTAACTATCAGGAGGCCGCCTGCCTTATCGGAAATTTAGTCTTGAGGCGGCGTGAGTGTCCGCGCGCATAATCATTTCTTATTTGTGATCCATGAATAACGAAAAACAACGCAGCTTGCTCAAAGAAGCAGGACTTTTATTTTGCCGGGAACCTTACCGTCTTTTCTTTCCTTACGCAATAGTGCTTGGCATGATTGGCGTCAGTCATTGGCTGCTTTATGCCCTGGGCTGGATCTCGAATTACTCGGGATTTTTTCACAGCTCAATTCAAATGCTTGGTTATATGAGTTGTTTTATTTTCGGGTTTCTCCTCACCGCCATGCCGCGTTTTATCGATGCGCCGCGTTGTTCACCTCAAGAACTTGCCGCTTTCTTTCTGCTGATGACGGTGATTTGGGTGAGTTTGTGCACCCATCATCCTGTTTTAGCCGAAACGTCCTTTATTTTATTTTTAATTTGTTTCTTAAGGTTTATTGTCAAACGCATCCGCATCAAGCAAACAGAAAAACATCATGACCATCCGGTTCGTCCGCCGACGGAATTTGTTTGGATTCCGGTTGCGGTGCTTCACGGGCTTTTTGGTGCCACTTTATTAATTGCCGGGCAACTTGGGTGGGTGAGTCCGCGTTTGCTTTTAGTAGCTCGGTTAATGCTCGAGCAAGGATTCTTATTATGTATTGTGATCGGGGTCGGCGGTTTCTTAGGGCCGCGTCTTATGGGATGGTTTCGACTGCTGGATCCCAAGCAAGTACAGGCTGTTTCACAGGCCTTAGCCGTTAGAAAAAGAAGGATAACAATTCATCTTTTTGGCGGTATTTTGATTTTCTTGAGCTTCTGGCTCGAAGGTTTCGAACGGCATTTGGCAGCATACTTAATCCGGGCTGCGGTAGTGACATTAGAATTCTTTTGGACAGGGGCACTTCCCAAATGGCCGCGGGTACCTGATTTTTACGCCAAATTGCTTTGGGTTTCTTTTTGGATGGTGATATTGGGCCATTGGCTGTTAGTGTTTCTGCCTCATATGAGGTTAATCGGGCTGCACGTTGTTTTTATCGGGGGCTACAGTTTAATGACTTTTTCGGTTGCCACGATGGTGGTTTTAAGCCATGCGGGAGAAGCAGCGCAATTAAAAAAGCCACTTTTGGTTTTATGGGTCGTTGCTGTTTTTATCACAGCAGCGCTCGCCACCCGCATCACGGCTATTTTTAATGCCGAACATTATTTCCAGTTTTTAGCCATTGCAGCGGGATTCTGGCTGGTTGGCGGATTGGGCTGGTTGTTATTTATCATTCCGAAAGTGTTAAAAATGCCGGCTGGAATCGATTTTGAAAAAATGCACGAAGAAGCCAAACGGCGTGTTTGCGAATAAAGTTGATGTGACATTGGTCACAGACGGTCAAGTTTTTTCAATTTAGATTCTTCACGGTTTTATTGTACGATGGCTCAAATACTTATAAATTTCTTATGCTATTTCCTCAAAATATTTCGAAAAGCGGTGAGTGGGTAGATCGTTTATTCTATCTGGGGCTTATTCTGACCTCGATTGCTTTCGTATTGGTGATTGCCACTCTGATTTATTTTTTAATCCGTTACCGTTGTCAAGCAAACCAAAAAGCCTATTACACGCACGGCGACAGTAAAAAGGCTATTGGGTTGACGCTGGCGCTTGCTATCATTGTTTTCTTTGCCATTGATATTAACCTAGCTGTTCACGACCATTTTGCTTGGGAAGAAATTTGGGGCCGCGCGACCCATGCCAAAAACCCGCTCCAAATCGAGGTCATGCCGGAGCAATTCGCCTGGAATATCCGTTATGCGGGCAATGACGGCATTTTTGGGACAGCCGATGACGTTGCCACCATTAACGAAATGCACATTCCGGTAAACCGGCCCATCAATGTGGCATTGAAATCAAAAGACGTGATTCATAGTTTCTTTATTCCCAATTTCAGAATCAAACAAGATGCCGTGCCGGGATTAGTAACGTACCTTTCTTTTCAAGCCGTTCAAACCGGCCAATTTGATATTGCTTGTGCCGAACATTGCGGGTTAGGACATTACCGAATGCGAGGGCAGTTAACCGTGGAAGATGAAGCCGCTTGGCAAAAGTGGCTGGCCGAGAAATCAGATGAAAACACCGGTACCGAAAATTGGGGTTGGCAGTGGGAGGCTGCCTCACGTGAGTCAAACTAACCAGCAAAAGAAATCATTTATTCGAAAATATATTTTCTCGACTGATCATAAGATCATTGCAGTTCAATATTTGTTGACGGGACTTGTTTTTCTGGCCTTTGGCGGGTTGATGGTTTTCATCATCCGTTGGCAGTTGGCTTATCCTTGGCAGCCCATTCCCGTCATCGGACCCATTATGTTTGGTGCCTCAGGCGGTATTGTGCTTCCGGAAGTTTATTCTATGCTTTTCACCATGCATGGCGGCATCATGGTCTTTTTTGCCGTTACACCTATTATTTTGGGCGCTTTGGGCAACTTCACCATCCCCTTGGAAATTGGGGCTCAGGACATGGCTTTCCCGCGGCTCAACATGCTTTCTTACTGGTCGCTTTTCCTTGGAAGTATTCTTATCATCGTTTCATTTTTCGTACCGGGCGGCGCAGCGGGCAGCGGCTGGACAATTTATGCGCCTTTGTCGGCCAGTTTAAAAACCAGTCCCGGCTGGGGACAGGATTTGTTTATCTTAGGACTAACGTTTGATGCGGTTTCCATTTTAATGGGTGGTGTCAATTATATCGTTACCATCATGAACTTGCGCGCCCCAGGCATGTCTTTTGGACGCATGCCGCTCACCAATTGGGGGCTTTTTTATTCGTCCGTCCTGAACACGCTTTGGCTGCCTTTGGTAGCCGCGGCACTTTTTATGGTGCTTTTTGACAGACGGTTGGGCACGGCGTTCTTTTTGGCGGGTCCTTTGGCGCCACACGAAGGCGGACAGGTGCTTTTGTATCAGCACTTATTTTGGGGGTTCGGTCATCCCGAAGTTTACATTCTCATTTTGCCTGTTTGGGGATTGGTGGGTGATCTTTTATCTGTTTTTTCACGCAAACCCGCATTTGGTTACAAAGCCACGGTGATTTCGATGGGCGCCATTGTGACTTTAAGCGGAATTGTCTGGGGCCACCACATGTTCACGAGCGGCATGAATCCGCTCGTCGGGAAAGCTTTTATGCTTTTGACGATTACCATCAGCGTGCCGACGGCCGTTCTTTTCTTAAATTGGCTCGGAACGCTTTGGCGGGGCTCGATTCACATGACGGCCCCGATGCTTTTTACATTGGGCATCGTGTTTGTGTTTGGCATCGGCGGGCTGACGGGTTTGTTTCATGCCATGCAAGTCTTCGACATCTACATTCATGACACTTATTTTGTGGTAGGGCATTTTCATTACACCTTGGCGGCCAGTGTCTTATTTGGTGTTTTTGCTTTCGTTTATTTTTGGTTTCCGAAGATTTTTGGCAAACCCATGTTGGAGAAGATTGGGAAGATTCATTTTTGGCTTACTTTTGTTTTCTTAAACTGTGTCTTTTTTTCAATGATGCGAGTTGGTTTGGCGGGACATATGCGCCGCATTGCGGACCCCACGGCTTACGCGTTTCTCAAACCCATCCAATCGTGGAATGTTTTTATGGGGTGGGCAGCGCTCTTTTTGGTGTTGTCTCAGTTCTTATTTTTCTTTAATTTCTTCTATTCACTTTTCCGAAAGAAAAAAGCCATCCATAATCCGTGGAATGTTTGCACATTGGCTTGGACCACCACTTCACCGCCGCCAGTCCACAATTTTGAAAAGGTACCAACGGTTTATGGCGGTCCGCACGAATATAGTTCGCCTGAAGCGAAAGACAAAGATTTTCTGCCGCAGTCCGAACCCCGTTCGGGTCAAACGGCTTATCCGGGCAAAGCAGCGCAGGTAGTTCCGACACCGAAGTTGGGGATGTGGGTTTTCTTGATTTCCGAAATTATGTTGTTCGCCGGTCTCATCGGGAGTTATATTGTGTTACGTTTAGGCAGTTATGATTGGCCCCATCCTGGTGAAATTTTGAATACGAGTTTATTGGGCATTAATACATTTGTACTTATCACGTCAAGTTTAACACTGGTGTTGGGTGTTAATGCCGTTCAAAACCGTGATGTCCCGAGCTTGAAAAAGTATCTGCTGGCAACCATCGCTTTGGGTTTGACTTTCTTGGTGATTAAAGGCTTTGATTATTCGCACATGTGGCATGAAGGTTTTACCATTACGACGAATTTGTTTGGTTCGTGCTACTATATGCTCACAGGTTTTCATGCATTACATGTCTTCTCAGGCGTCATTCTTTTAACGTATCTTTGGTTTGCCGCGTCATTTAAGTCTGTCACCCAGGAAGTTTTAAGTGGCCGTGTCGAGGCTTCAGGGCTTTACTGGCATTTTATTGATATCGTGTGGGTTGTTTTATTCGCGATTCTGTGTCTCCTATGAACTCAACACATTCTAACGCAACACAAAAACAGTATTTGATTATTTTTGGATGGCTGGGCGTCCTGACCCTACTTGAAATCGGAGCCGTGATGTTCAAGTTGCCTCACACAGCGCTGGTAATTTTTATTTTAGGCACTGCCGCTAGTAAAGCCATTTTAATCGCACTTTATTTTATGCACTTGAAATTTGAATCACGCTTGACGTGGTTATTGCCTGGGATTCCCGTCGTATTGGGCCTCATTTTTATTTTTGCGCTTTTCCCGGACATGGTTTACCAATTAACCTGGAAGCTTTAATGGGGTAAACAGTTTTTATTTATGAAACGATTCATTCATTCAGGCGCCCTTCTCGGCGCTTTTTTTCTTTTAACACCTCATGCTGTATGGGCAGGAACTTGCGCTTTATGTAAGCAAGCATTGGCCTCGGGCGGTTGGTCGGGTTTGGTACAGGGTTTTTATTGGAGCATTATTTTAATCGGCGGCATTCCACTTATTATACTGGGTACGGCAGGCGTGATTGTTTTCCGTATTTGGAAAGCCGAAAACAAAGCGTCTTCAAACTCAACTGAGTCTCGTTCGGAAGAAAACTAAGCGTTACTTGTCTTAGGAGGGGAAAATGAAATACGGGATCGTTTTTCTTGTTTTATTAGTTACGCTGACAAGATCGGTGTTTGCCGCCGAAGTTGAAAGTCCTTCCGGCGTCAATGCTTGGTTGTCGACGAACGATGCTCAACTCGATCGACTTGGAACGCCTTTGCTGTTTGACGACGGTAATTTCTCGCTTACTTTTAGCGGAGAATTTCGATATCGCCTTGAATTACGAGACAATTTTAATTTCAATTCTAGTTTTGAAGATGATGCCGTAAATTTATTGAGATCTCGATTGGGCGTTGATGTGAAGTTTAAGAAACATGTACGGGTTTTTATACAAGGACAGGACTCGGAAAGTTTTGCAAGCCAGACAGTTCATCGATCTTCTGCATTCGTCAATCGGCTTGACCTTCATCAGTTGTTTGCCGAAATTTCAAGTCCTTGGGATACGTTACCGCTGAGCGTTCAAGTTGGACGGCAAGAACTTTCTTATGGTGACCAGCGTTTTGTGGGCGCTTTCGGCTGGTCCAATGTGGCGCGTGTCTTTGATGCAGTTAAACTGGTTTACAAGCCCTCTAAAAGAATCAAGTTTGACACCTTCTTCAGCCAAGTAGTTCCCGTCAACAAAGGGCAAATGGATACCGCCAATCACCATGAGAATTTCTGGGGGATGTACCTGGAAACCAAGCCCACTGAAAATCATACTTTTGATACGTTTCTTTTTATTCGCCACGACCGGAACAATGAAATAAAAGGTGAATACAGTTATCAGCGGGGGCAATTAAAAGAATACACGCTCGGCAATCATTTTAAAGGAAAAAAATCAAATCTGGATTATGGCATTGAATGGGCTTGGCAATTTGGATCGCGAGCCCATAACTTGATTGAAGCATGGGCACTCCACACGGAATTAGGCTATACCTTTGATTTAATTCCCTGGTCGCCACGAATGAGAACGGAATTTAATCATGGTTCAGGAGATGATCATAAAAGCGACGGACGATATGGCAATTTCGACAATCTTTTTCCAACAAACCATTTGCACTACGGTTACATGGACTTTGCTAGTTTACGCAACATCAATAATCTGAAATTCGGCTTAGAAGTCAAACCGAATGAACGAGTCAAATTAAGTGCGGACTACCATTTATTTTTTTTAGATACCAACAAGAGCGACTGGTTCAATGCGGGTCAAACTGTCATTCGTTCAACCACGGATGGCGCTGGCAAATCAATCGGAGGAGAGATTGACCTAACCTGTCACATTAAAATAAGCCAGCACATCAAATTATTAATGGGGTTCTCGCATTTTTTTACGGGTGATTTTATCGATGACACAGGCACCAATGATGATGCCAATTTCTTTTATGTGCAGCCGGCCGTCACTTTCTAGAGCGTTATCTTTCACGACATGTTGACAAAAGGGGAGCAGAAATGAAATATCAGGCAAAACCAATGCATAAAACCAAATTTACACCAATATTTTTTATGATGATCTCGGTATTTTTGGCCATGCCACTGACCGCTTGGTGCACCTCAGATAAACCGAAAAGAAATGTATCCTCTGTGTCTCCGGCGTCGCAAAATTGTATCGACTGCCATGTGGAAGTGACGCCCGGTATTGTGTCTCATTGGGAAGGCAGCCGGCATGCCGAAAAGAATATTGGTTGTTTTGAATGTCATGAAGCCAAAACGGGAGATGCAGATGCCTTTGACCATTATGACGCCAACATTGCGGTGGTTGTGACACCGCTGGATTGCGCACGTTGTCATCTTGAGGAAGCCGCCCAATTTGCCGAGAGTCACCATGCGAAGGGCGGCAATATCTTGGCCTCATTAGATAATTTCTTAGCCGAAACTGTCGAAGGCGCCCGCATGTTTTTTAATCCTCATTCGCCGACTTTAGGCAAGCAAGTGGATCAAGTCAATGGCATGGCTAGCGCTTATTCAGGATGCCAGCAATGTCACGGCGGAAAAATAGGTTTGCTGGCGACAGATGGCAGTTTCGTGACGGTAGATGATTTAAAACCCGATGAAAACGGCATGCCGACTAATCAGACCGCCGTTCAAAAAATAGCCAGGGACAAAGAGGGTAGACCCACTTTAAATCCAAATACCTGGCCGAATACCGGAATTGGCCGGTTGAATCTTGACGGATCCCGCGGCTCTTGCACGGCTTGTCACAGCCGTCATGATTTTTCGCCGCGTCGTGCGCGCCAGCCCGAAAATTGCGGCAAATGCCACTTAGGTCCGGATCATCCGCAAAAAGAAATTTATGAAGAATCCAAACATGGGGTGGCTTACCGCGATTTGAAAGATAGCATGAATTTGGACAGTGAATCATGGGTTTTAGGAAAAGATTACTCGGCTGCACCGACTTGTGCCACTTGTCATATGTCGGGGAATGCGCTGAACGGAGGTAAGGTCACCCACGATCCGGGCGAACGTATTTCATGGACCAACCGACCGCCCGTCAGTTTACTGATGGATACGGACGAAGAACATCAAATTGTGAAGGAAACCGATCCGGAGAAACGCAAAGCCCTTGTCCATGACACTTGGCAGCAAAAAAGAAATCGAATGAAAGATGTGTGTTCGCACTGCCACACACCTGCTTACATCGATGCTTTTTACAAGCAGTATGATGATTTGGTGATTTTGTTCAATGAAAAGTTTGCCAAAGCGGGTCAGAAAATCATATCGGTTTTGCGCGAACAAGGACTGATTACCAAAACAGATTTCGATGAAGAAATTGAATGGACATGGTTTTATTTGTGGCATCATGAGGGAAGGCGTGCCCGGCACGGGGCTTCCATGATGGCGCCCGATTATACGCATTGGCACGGTATGTACGAAGTGGCCGATCGTTTTTACATGTCCCTAATTCCGCAAGCTCGTGAACTCGCCGAACAAGCCATTCACCAAGGCCAAAAAGTGCAAGGCGAAAAAGTGAACGCGGTGATCGACAAAGTGCTTGCAAGGCCGGAGCATCAATGGTTTCAAAAAGGGGCAGAAGACCAAGCTGCCAGAGTCCGGCAAGGGATGCGCGAGCGTTACGGCCAATAGAGGTTATTGTGAAACTGAAAAGATTTATCCTTTGTCTGATTGGTTTCATCGTGATTGCCATTCCCAGCAGTTTGGCGCGGGATGATGCACAATATTGGTCGCAGTATTCCATTAAGTGGCTTGATACCAAATATGTTGATCTTGTTAATTTTTGGGATGTGCGATTCACCGATGACTGGTCGCATGTTGGTTTATGGTTTACGAGACAACAAGTCCGTATCAATCCGTGGAAGCATCTGGGTTTCAACGTGGCTTACACGTATTTAGAAACTGAGGTCCAAAATGCTGCCAAGACCCAAAACGAATATAAATATCATCACCGCCTTGAGCTTGAACTGAATCCTTCCTGGAATTTGCCCAACGATTGGAAGTTAAGTAACCGAAACCGCGTGGAATTTAGGTGGATTGAAGACAAAGGTTCTGATAATACTCGTTTTCGCCAACTCTGGGAGCTTGAAGTGCCGGTTAAAAAATTAAGAATTGAATCCGTTTACCTGAATAATGAACTCTTTTACGACTTTAGCACGCAAAAATTTAATGAAGACCGTATCACACCGTTTGGCGTTAAAATAAAGGTGTGCTCAAAGGCATACTTAAAACTTTTTTATTTGATTCAATGCAAAAAAGGGGCGCGTGATTGGTCATCTAACCAAGTGTTTGGCACGCAGGTAGGCGTTACGTTTTAAAACGTTATGAGTCATTAATGGCAGAAAAGAAAATTGCGGAAAAAAAAATTGCTTTGATATCCGATTCAACAGGGGATTTGGGTGAACGTTTTGTGTTTGCCCTCACCACACAGCTTCCATCCGAGAAGTTGGCCATTGTTAAATTCAACTTTGTGACCGACATGGATGAACTCACATATGTGTTTAAAAAAATACACGCCGGCGGATACTATCTCATTTTTCACACGGTACTTTCCGAAGAACTTAAAAATGGAATTGAGACCATGAGCCGCGAGAAAAAAATACCTGCTTTTGACCTGACAGGTCCCCCGACCGATTTTTTGATTAAGCATCTAAAAGTGAAACCTAGCTGGGATGTGAAGTCGCTTCACAAAATTAACGAAACGTATGATAAACGCATTAACGCCATGGAGTTTACAACCAATCACGATGACGGCCTTGGTCTGGGCAATCTCAAGGGCGCCGAAATTATCCTGATAGGACCGTCCCGCACTTCCAAAACCCCTACCAGTATTTTCCTGGCTATCAAAGGGTTTCGGGTGGCAAATATCCCGATTGTTCAGTCGGTCGATGTCGGCGATACCCTGAGTGATTTGGCAGGCGATCAGCGCGTTTTTGGTTTTACCATTAAACCCGAAAAGCTACAGGAAGTGCGCAACAAGCGGATTCCCGAGCTAGGCATCACGCCGCCTGGTTATACTGATTTGGAAATTATTTATCAGGAGGTTGAATGGGCAGAGAAGATGTATCGGAAGTACAAGTGGCAAACCGTGGATATCACCGACCGGGCCATTGAAGAAACCGCTGCACTGATTGAAAGAATGATTCGTAAGTACCGTTTGATCGGATGAGCCAAAGCTTTAACCGCCTCCTTATTTTTTTCAGAGAAAATCTTGCCCGTGATGTTAAAATAAAACATGATCAACCGCCGGTTAAAAAGTTGCCTCATTTTCTTCTTGATCCTGGGATGGGCGCCTTTGTGTTGGGCTGATACCGAACCAACCGAAGAACCAGCCAAACCGCCGATTTCGGTATTGAGTTTCCAAGCCAAAGTAGGCGGCAGTGAGTTTGGCGTCATCATTCAAGAAGATAAAGCCGGCATTATCTTCCGAGATTTTATGAAACCTTTGGATGAAGCGGACCAAACATCCCTTCGCTACGATAACAAGGCGCTTCTCAATCAAAAAGAATATAACGAACTTTGGAATTTGATCTTACTCAAAGTTAAATTGTGGGGTTTTGTACCGCCCAAATCAGAAGCCATTTCGGATGACAAGCCTTATTGGCATTTTATTTTTCGTCGAAACCTCAACTCACTGGATTTCGTGATTAACGATTCCTTAAGCCGCTATCCCGAGATGCAGAAAATAGTCCAAATCCTAACGGCTTTCTCAGCTGTTAAATTCCGCGGCGCGCCGGCTGACTCACAGACAGCATCCGGCCGCATATCCTGATGACTGACCGATTCCAAACTGCCATTTATCAAATTGACGAAGCCAACCGAAAAGACCCTAATCGCGAATCAAACGGCCGCGTACTGCAGCCCAAAGAGTTTTTGTACGCTGAACGTATGAGTGCCTGGGTTCGCCGTTTGAACCCCCATGCTTCGGAAGCTTTGATGTTGGCCGCACGCGCCCAACACATTTGCCGTTGGGTGATCCCGCGCGGCGAATATCCCATGACACGCGTGGGTTATTTGGAGTGGCGCACGCGTTTAAAACAGTTCCATGCTCAACAAACAAGTGCTATTCTTAAAGAGGCGGGTTATGATGTCGAAACTATTAAACGGGTAGAAGCACTCATTAAAAAAGAGAAGTTAAAGACCGACCGTGAGGCACAGCTCTTAGAAGATGCTGCCTGTCTGGTGTTTCTTGAAAATGGGCTCGCGGATTTTGCCCGGAAGCATGAAGAATCAAAAGTGATTGATATCTTACAAAAAACATGGCAGAAAATGTCTGAGGCCGGCCACCAAGCCGCTTTAGCGCTGGCGATGCCGCCCCACGTCAGAAAAATAGTCGAAAAGGCACTCACGTCTCAAGAGTAAACTCACTTTATGAACCAGGAAGAATCGCTCAAGCGCCAGCAAATTGAATTAGCCAGGGCCAAGAAAGTGTTTACCAAGCTTCTCAAAGAAGAAAAGAACGAAGTCCGCTTCCAAAAAATGAGGCCCTATGAACGGTTGGTCGAACAGGCGCTGACTGCTGAGGAGGTAAGACTCCTCCAAAAACAAGCCATCAGTGACGCGGATAAAGAATATGCAGTTTTGCGGCTGCAGCAAGCCGAAATTAAGAAAGACGCCATCCGGCGAAAGTTGGAAGTCATCATTTGGATGATTGGTGTTCTGGCTTGTGCGGTGATTTATTCGACCGGCTTTGAAGAAATTTTTTATTACCAAATGAAAGACGGCGCTTATGTACAGTCTCAGCAGTATGAAGGTAAAGAACTAATCGTGGGTGAAACAGGCGCTCCGGTGATTTACAGCCACAAAGAGCGCAAATTTCGGAGCGATGACATTGTCCGCATTGCGGCGATGGTCATCATCATTGGTTTTTGCATCATGAACTCTGTTTTAGCTGAAAAGGACAACTAGCATTTCGCATGGATTTTTATCGTTTTCGTTTACCCGGCTTTGAACGCCCTTATGCCCGCCGGCCTCGGAGTCGCGGCTTAATTGTGGTGATAGACACCACCAAGAAACCAAGCTTTCAGCGCGAAGAAAGTGCTGCCGAAATTACAGAACTTGCCCGCTCAGCCGGTACGCAAATTCTGGGTACCATTTATGCTTATATTCCCCACCCCAGTCCGAGTCATTTCCTTCGGGAAGGTAAATTACACGAGGTCTACCAAGCAGCTGCCCGCTTAGGCGCTAACGTTCTCATTTTAAGTATCGATTTATCACCCACTCAGGCGGGGAATATCGAACGGTTTACGAAATTGCCTGTCATGGACCGTACAGGGCTTATTCTGGAGATTTTCGGCAACCGAGCGCAATCAAACGAAGGCCGTCTGCAGGTGGAACTCGCCCAATTAGAATATGCCTTGCCGCGTTTAAGCGGGTTAGGGACCGTGATGTCGCGTTTGGGCGGCGGTGTGGGAACAAGAGGCCCTGGTGAAAAAGAATTGGAACGCGACCGCCGTAAAGTCAGGCGCATGATTCAACAAGTTAAAAAAAGAATCGAAAATGTACGCCAGCACAGGGCGCTCCTTCGGGCCGGGCGGAAACGCAAACAATTCATGACCATTGCGCTCGTCGGTTATACGAATGCAGGAAAGTCTATGCTGCTGAATGCACTTACCGGTTCAAGTGCTCTTGTGGAAGATAAAATGTTTGCCACACTCGATCCCAAAGTGCGCATTCAAGCCATGAATGGCGAACGCAATTTGCTTTTTGTGGATACAGTCGGGTTTCTGAAAGACTTGCCGCATAAATTAATCCAGTCTTTCCACGCCACGCTTGAGGAGGCTTCACATGCTGATTTCCTTATTCACGTGCTTGATATTGCGAATGAAAACTTTGCATCTCTGAAGCTCGAAGTCGAAAAAGTCCTCAAAGAAATTAATGCAGCTGAGAAACCCATGATCCTGGCACTTAACAAAGCCGATTTGGTCAGCGACAGTTACGCTCAGCATGTGCAAAAACTTTTTCCCGACGGTGTTTTAATTTCAGCCAAGAAAAAATGGGGCTTAAACCATCTCCTTTTCCGCGTCCACGACCTCGCCAAAGCCGTTCGTCACCAATTCATCTAAAAGTAGCTTTCGCAAGTCAAATGTATTAAAATAAGTATATTCGTTTAGGCTTGGCCTCAATGGTGTTAAACAAGGGGAAAAAGCGATGAAAACCTTTAGGCGATTGACTTTATTAATATTGTTTATTGTTGCTTTGGCAGGCTGCGCCACGCTGGAAGATGTGCGCGTTGAAAATCGCGAAAGCCTGGAAAACTTAAATTTGGGTATGACCAAAGACCAAGCCCAGCAAGTGATGGGGACCAAAACCATCCGCACGTATGATGCCGGTTATGCGACGCCCCGCAGCATAATTAACCAGCCTTTCCGTTCGGAGGGCTTTGATATCGATGATCATTTTTGCGAAGTGCTTTATTACTATACCGATTTAAAAGCCAAAGACGGTGCAATTACGGATGATGAGTTGACACCGCTTGTCTTTGTGGACAATGAACTCATTGGCTGGGGCCGCACCTTTTTAGATGAAGCTGTGGCTAAACATGAATCTGATCAGCAAAAGGAAATGAATTAGGCGTGGGGTCAAACCCATAAGGGTCTGATCCCAAATATGCGAATTGGAATCAGGACCATCCGTATCTTACCTTAAAACCCCTTATCCTTGACTCATCTCCAGCAATCACTTAAAATAATTGCCCTTTAAAGATACTGGGGACAGACCCAGGAGGGTCTGTCCCTAAGGAATGATTAAAAAAATGAAACCAACCTCAACCAAACATAGATTAAAAGCACAAGGCCTCTACCATCCTTCGATGGAGCATGATGCCTGCGGCGTGGGGTTTGTCGTTGATATCAGCGGCACCAAACGCCACGATATTATCCACAAAGCCATTGAAGTGCTCAATAACCTGGAGCACCGGGGTGCTTGCGGGTGTGATCCGCTGACAGGTGACGGGGCCGGTCTTTTGATCCAGGTACCGCATGAATTCTTCCAGAAAATCACTCCCGGCCTTAAAATCAAACTGCCTGTCGAAGGTGACTATGGAGTGGGCATGGTTTTTTTGCCGCCCGAAGTGAATACCCGAAACGAGTATGAAGTCTTGTTTGAGCGGATGGTGCACGAAGAAGGTCAAAGTGTTTTAGGTTGGCGCGACGTCCCTATTTATAACGAGCATGTGGGTAAGGTGGCTTTAGAGGTCGAGCCCGTCATCAGGCAAATCTTTATAGCCAAGGCGAAAGACATCAAAGACACTGCCGCTTTTGAGCGCAAACTCTACGTCATCCGTAAACGCGTTGAAAACACGGTTTTGGAAGAAAAACCAAAAGGCCATGAATATTTTCATGTACCGAGTCTCTCGACACGCACCATTGTATACAAGGGTCAGCTCATGGCCACTCAAATCGAAAACTACTACGTGGACCTGAAAGACCCTGCCATGAAATCAGCGCTCGGGCTGGTGCATTCACGCTACAGCACCAATACATTTCCGTCGTGGGACCGTGCGCATCCGTACCGCATTTTGGCGCATAACGGGGAAATTAATACCCTGCGCGGCAACATCAATTGGATGCACGCACGCGAAATGCAGTTTGTGAGTACCATTTTTGGTAAAGATATCGAAAAAATCAGACCGGTCATTACACCGGGCGGCAGCGACTCAGCCACTTTTGATAATGCCCTTGAAATGCTGGTTATGTGCGGGCGCTCTTTGCCGCATGCGGTTATGATGATGATTCCGGAAGCCTGGAGCGGCCATGAAAGCATGGACCAGGAGAAAAAAGATTTCTACGAATATCACGCTTGTTTAATGGAGCCGTGGGACGGTCCGGCTTCCATTGCTTTTACAGACGGCCGTTACATCGGTGCGGTGTTGGACCGAAACGGTTTGCGTCCTTCACGTTACGTCGTGACCAAAGACGGCTTAGTCGTGATGGCCTCAGAAGTCGGTGTGTTAAAAATTGAGCCGGAAAATATCGAAATTAACGGACGCCTCCAGCCCGGCAAAATGTTTCTGGTGGATACACACGAGAAACGCATCATTGATGACAAAGAATTAAAGCATCAATATGCCTCACGCCAGCCTTATGGAGAGTGGCTTAAGAAGCAAATGATCGAAGTAGAAAAACTCCCCAAACCCAAAAAAGTAGAGCGCTTGAGCGAGAAAAATTTTATCACGCAGCTTAAGATGTTTGGTTACACCACAGAAGACCTTAAAATCGTTCTGCAGCCGATGGCCGAAGGCGGTCAAGAAGCGACAGGTTCCATGGGGATTGATATTCCTTTGGCGGTTTTGTCGCGCCGGCCGCAGTTTTTGTATCATTACTTTAAGCAACTTTTTGCACAGGTCACCAACCCGCCAGTCGATGCCATTCGCGAAGAAATTATTATGGCTGAAGACGTATTTTTGGGCTCAGAACAGAACTTACTGGATGAGACGCCCGAACACTGCCATCGGTTAAAATTAAAACACCCGGTCATCACCAATCACGAATTGGAAAAGGTCCGTGCCGTGAATCACGGTCAATTAAAAGCAGTGACGCTTCCAATTGTCTTTGAGCGCACCGAAGGCAAAGCCGGACTTGCTAAAGCACTTGATTCGCTCTTCGAGCAAGCCTCACAGGCGATTCAAGACGGCTATACAATTCTTATTCTCTCAGATCGCATTGCGGGCAAAGAGTTGGTTCCGATACCGGCGCTTTTGGCTACAGCCGGACTTCATCATCATTTAATCCGGGAAGGCACGCGCACCAAAGTCAGTTTGGTGGTCGAGACAGGCGAGGCGCGTGAAATGCATCACTTTGCCGTTTTAATCGGTTACGGGGCAAATGCCATTAATCCGTATTTGGTATTTGATATTTACGAACATGAGATCAAGCGCGGCGTTTATGCACCGGACCTCACATTTGCACAAGCCGAGAAAAATTTAGTCAAAGCCTGCCGCAAAGGCATCTTCAAGGTGATTTCCAAAATGGGCATTTCCACCATTCAGTCATACTGCGGCGCTCAAATTTTTGAAGCCGTTGGTTTGGGCGAAAAGTTGGTGGATCAATATTTTACTGCTACCGTTTCACGCATCAGCGGTATTGGGATTGAAGAACTCGCAGCAGAAGTGTTAGCGCGGCACGATCATGCTTTTCCCAAACAAGAGGATAAGCACCAGGGCTTGGATGAAGGCGGCCGTTACGCGTGGCGTAAGGACGGCGAGTTTCATCAATTTAATCCGCAAACTGTGGCCATGCTCCAGCATGCCGTTCGTTCCGGCGATTACAGTCTATTCAAACAGTTTTCGAAGTCGGTGAATGACACAAGCCGTGACATTGCCACTTTACGCGGTTTACTCAAATTTAAAAAAGGCAACCCAATTCCGATTGAAGAAGTGGAACCGGCCAAAGAAATCGTGAAACGTTTTGCCACAGGGGCCATGTCCTACGGTTCTATTAGCAAAGAAGCACACGAAAATTTAGCGATCGCCATGAACCGCCTGGGCGGGTTTTCCAATACGGGTGAGGGCGGAGAAGATTCAGATCGTTTCACGCCCGATCCAAACGGTGATTTACGCAGGAGCCGTATCAAACAGGTAGCGCAAGGCCGTTTTGGCGTGACCAGTCATTACCTGGTCAATGCTGACCAATTGCAAATTAAGATGGCCCAAGGTGCCAAGCCCGGCGAAGGCGGGCAACTGCCGGGACACAAAGTAAGTAAAGAAATTGCGAAGACGCGGCATACCACACCTGGTGTCGGGCTTATTTCGCCGCCGCCGCACCATGACATCTATTCGATTGAAGATTTGGCGCAATTAATCCATGACTTAAAGAATTCTAATACCAAAGCAGATGTAAGCGTGAAATTGGTCGCTGAATTCGGCGTCGGAACGGTTGCAGCAGGTGTTTCAAAAGGTAAATCAGACCACGTACTTATCAGCGGTCATGATGGCGGCACGGGTGCTTCACCGCAAACTTCTATCATGAATGCGGGTTTACCGTGGGAACTTGGTTTGGCCGAAACCCAGCAAGTGCTCGTGATGAATGATCTGCGCGGCCGCATTCGCGTTCAGACCGACGGCCAATTAAAAACAGGGCGTGACGTGGTGATTGCTGCCACGATGGGAGCGGATGAATTTGGTTTTTCAACGGCCGCTTTGGTGGCTTCAGGCTGTATTTTACTTCGCAAATGCCATTTAAACACATGTTCCGTGGGCGTGGCAACGCAAGATCCTGAACTGCGCAAAAAATTCACAGGTAAGCCTGAGCATGTGGTGAATTTTTTCATGTTTATTGCGGAAGAAATCCGCGAAATTATAGCTGAACTCGGAATCCGAAAGATGGATGACTTAATCGGTCGTATTGATCTTTTGGAAGTCAACGACGCCATCCGTCATTGGAAGACGAAAGGACTCGATTTTTCAAACATTCTGCACAAACCCGATGTGCCGAGCCGGATTGCCATTCGTCACGTAGGGCGGCAGGAACATGGGCTTGAGAAAGCCATTGATTACCAATTGTTAGAACTTGCCAAACCGGCACTTGAGCGCGGTGAAAAAGTAAAGTTTGATTATCCGATTCGCAATATCAACCGTACTGTGGGGACGATTTTAAGTTCCGAAGTCACACGCAAATACGGTGAGGAAGGTTTGCCGAAAGATGCCATTCACATTCACTTTGAGGGCTCGGCCGGACAAAGCTTTGGCGCCTTCTTGGCGCCCGGTGTGACGCTTGAATTGGAAGGGGATGCGAACGATTATACTGGCAAAGGCCTTTCGGGCGGACGAATGATTGTGTACCCGCACCGCAAAGCCACTTTTGTACCGGAAGAAAACATTTTAATCGGAAACGTGGTACTTTATGGTGCCACCAGCGGTGAAGCTTATTTTAGAGGGCTTGCGGGCGAGCGTTTCTGTGTTCGTAACAGCGGGGCTCATACGGTGGTGGAAGGTGTAGGTGATCATGGCTGCGAGTACATGACAGGCGGACGTGTGGTCGTTTTAGGCAAAACAGGCCGCAATTTTGCTGCCGGTATGAGTGGCGGCATTGCCTATGTGTGGGACATTGATCCTACTTTTAAACGCCATTGCAATTTGAGTATGGTTGATTTGGTATCTGTGGATGACCCGAGGGATCAACAGGAACTTAAAACCTTAATTGAAAACCATTTTAAGTACACGAAAAGTTCCGTGGCAAAGCGCGTCTTAGATCGTTGGGGAAAAACCGTGACACAATTTATTAAGGTATATCCTAAGGATTATCGCCGTGTATTAGAAGAAGCCGAACGCTTGAAGTCAGACAAAAGCGAAAAAGAGGCCGTCCATGGGTGATCCGAAAGGGTTCATGAAATATGACCGCAAGGTCTTTCAGTACGAGGATCCCAAAAGCCGCCTCGCTCACTGGAAAGAATTTTTAAAACCGCTCTCAGAAGAAGAACTCAAACAACAGGGCGGCCGTTGCATGGATTGCGGCATTCCTTTTTGTCATACCGGCACTTTAATGTCCGGCATGGCATCGGGCTGTCCCATTAACAACTTAATTCCCGAATGGAACGATTTGGTTTACCGCGGTGAATGGCAGGAAGCGCTTGACCGTCTCCATAAAACCAATAATTTCCCCGAATTTACAGGGCGTGTTTGTCCCGCACCTTGTGAAGGCTCTTGCGTGCTCGGGATTAATGAACCGCCTGTCACTATTAAAAATATCGAGCGTACCATTATTGACAAAGGATTTGATGCCGGCTGGGTAAAACCAGACAGACCCAAAACAAGAACCGGTAAAAAAGTAGCTGTAATTGGTTCCGGTCCCGCAGGGCTTGCGGCTGCTGCACAATTAAACAAAGCGGGTCATACCGTCACCGTTTTTGAACGGGCGGACCGGATCGGCGGTTTATTGATGTACGGGATTCCGAACCCCAAACTCGACAAAACTATTATCCAACGCCGCGTCGACTTAATGGCTAAAGCAGGCGTGAAGTTTGTTACCAACACCGAAGTCGGGAAAAACTACCCGGCAGAAAAGCTGACAAAAGAATTTGACGGCATCATTTTGGCAGGCGGTGCTACCAAACCGCGCGATTTACCCATTGAAGGCCGATCGCTTAAAGGCATTCATTTTGCGATGGCGTTTTTACATGCCAATACCAAGAGTTTACTTGACGGCCGCCGAAACGGACAGTTTATTTCGGCTGAGGGGAAACACGTGATCGTGATCGGCGGCGGTGATACGGGAACCGACTGCGTTGCAACCGCCATGCGTCACAAATGTAAAAGCCTGGTTCAGCTCGAAATTTTGCCTAAACCGCCGCTTGAACGTGCGCCAAGCAACCCATGGCCTGAATGGCCGAAAGTTTATGTACTGGATTACGGCCAGCAAGAAGCCAAAGCGGTTTTTGGCAGTGATCCCCGGCAATACCTTGTGACGGCTAAAAAGTTTGTCGGGAACGAAAGCGGCGCAGTAAAAGAGTTGCATCTCGTTAGCATTGAATGGCAAAAGGATCCGAATGGTCGTTTTATCCCCAAAGAAGTGCCGGGTTCTGAAAAAGTGATTCCGGCAGACCTCGTATTGCTCGCGATGGGTTTTCTGGGCCCCGAAGATTTTCTGCTCGATCAGCTTAAGATCGAACGCGACCAACGCTCAAATGCCAAAGCTGACTACGGCCAATATGCGACCAATGTGCCCGGTATTTTTGCGGCAGGGGATATGCGTCGCGGACAAAGCTTGGTAGTTTGGGCGATCAATGAAGGACGGGGAGCTGCTCGCGCGCTGGATGAATATTTAATGGGTGCAACAGACCTGCCTGCGTAGAATTCCTACCCTGTAATTCTTGGGGTCAGGTCCGGGACCTGACCCCAAGGTGTGTACGGCAGGCGACATGACATTCACCCCTCAGGGTTTAGATGCCATTCAGGAGATCGCGCTGCCGTTCCCACACCGCTCCCTGACTTTAAACGGCTATCACGCCTCTTTCCCGTGTCCGAATTCTGATCACTTCATGTAAGTCTGTCACGACAATCTTACCGTCTCCTAATTTACCCGTTTGGCATACTTGAACAATCACATCAATGATGAATTCGACATCTTCGTTGGAGCAAAAGATTTCAACTTTGGTTTTTGGTAAGAAAAGGTAAGAATCAGGCCGTGTTTGCTCTTTGCCGAAACCCTTTACTTCACTCACAGTCATGCCGGTGATGCCAATACGTCTGAGAGCGGTTTCCAGCTCTGGAAATTTCTTGGGCTGAATAATACATTCTACTTTTTTCATAAATCTCCTTTTTAAGAAAAGGGGCAATTAGCGTGCCATTCTATGAATCTCTTGAATAAGGTGGGCAATGAAGATTCTGTAAGGGAAAGATGACAATTTTGTCGAGAGAGACGACAAAAAGAGATGGTCTTCATGACAGTCTTTAGGTACACTATTCTTATGAAGAACCTGCCGGGCTGTATTCTGACAGATGGCGTTTTTTTCGGTACTATATCCCCAACCATTCCATGCCGATATGCATAAAGACTACAGTCATGATTCAAATAGCATGCGGAGGTTATTCGAATGAAAGTCAGTGAAATACTGGCAGTAAAAGGTTCAAAAGTTTGGTCTGTAAAGGCAAATACTACCATCCACGATGCTGTGCGCGTGTTAGTTAGCCAAAAGATAGGCGCCCTGCTTGTTCTTGACGATAAGAATGACATTATCGGCATTTTAACCGAGCGGGACATCATGCGGGCATGCTACGAATACGGGACGGCACTTACTTCCACGCTGGTCGAAAAAGTAATGACGGCACGCGTCATGATCGCTACACCGGATGATGATCTAGACTACGCCATGAACATGATGACGCAAAATCGGATCCGCCATATTCCCGTTATGGATAAAGACAAACTGCAGGGCATGATTTCCATTGGTGATGTGGTCAAAGCGCTTTTACGCGAATCGCAAGTTCAAATCCGTTACCTCAAAGACTATTTGCACGGCGGTCAGTAAAGTCTCTCCATGACGGAAGAGAAAAAATCAAAATGGTTTTATGATGTTTGGTTTGTCATCCTCATGCTATTGACCATCGGTCCTTTTGCTTTTCCTTTGTTGTGGAAAAGTACGAAGTTCAGCCGCGTGATGAAGTGGACCCTCACCATCCTTTTTGTTTTATTGACTGTCGGGGCTATTTGGAGTTCGATAGAAATGGTGAAGTACATTTGGCAACGTGCTCAGGAAATTCAAGCTGCCGTCGTTTTTTAAAGAGTCACATGCTTCAAAATTTTTCCCCCATTCAAATTGAATCTTTTGCGCCTGCCGCTCATGATTTATCGAATCGTTCGGCAGAGCCGCTTTGCCCGTATTTTGGCCGTTGCGGCGGTTGTTCCTTTCAACACTTGCCTTACGAACAACAACTGACCCTTAAGCAGACTTACTTAGAAGCGATGTTCCGTGAAGTGCCTGAATGGGCTGATTTAGAGATCAAGCCCATTTTGCCGAGTCCCAAAATATACGGTTATCGTAACGTCATTACTTTAAACGTGAGGCAGCAATCCGGCATTCCCTATCTCGGCTTTATCGAAAAAGACGGCAGAACTTTTTTTCCGATTGATCATTGTCCGATTGCAAACGAAACTTTAAATGCCAAATTGCCGTCTGTTTTAGAGAAATTTATCACCAAAGTCACGGAGAAAAAAAGGTACCGGACCAGTCAGATAGGTGTGCGGATTGGCAGACAGGGGGAGCTTTATACGACCATTCGGGACCGTCCGCTTGATCAAACGCTTTCCGCCTCTGTTTTAGGAAAAACCCTAAAATATCCCGGCCATTCCTTTTTTCAGGTGAACGACTCCATTTTAGATGATTTTGTGACATGTGCGGCTAATCTGTTAGGGGATCCCAGGGAGTGCGATCTGGTTGATTTGTATTGCGGGGTGGGTTTATTTGCCGTGACGCTGGCAGATCGTTACAAACGGGTTCTCGGCATTGAAGAATCTGAGGAGTCAATCAAGTTTGCCAGCGAAAATGCGCGCCTAAATCAACTGACGCATGTGTCGTTTGTCGCTTCGCGAACAGAAAAAGCAACGGATGATTTACGACGAGCGGCCGGTGAAAAACTACACGTGATTGTTGATCCGCCAAGGCGGGGTATGCACAGAGAAGCCATCGGGCTTTTGCTCCAGATGCCGGGTATTCAAAAATTAGTCTATGTATCTTGCTATCCCGAAAGCCTCATCCGAGATTTGCAAGCGCTCTCCCTCCGTTTTCGACCTGTTTCAGTCCAGCCGTGTGATATGTTTCCGCAAACGAAGCATATGGAAACGATTGTTCTCCTTATCCCGAAGGATTAACCGGCGTAAATCGTTTTATCCTCAAGCCCTGAGCGTCGAAAAGCCCGTTTTCTTTCCATGCATTTATTGCACCGGCCGCAGTGGCGGTAGCTTTTCGGATGAAGACAGGAAAAGGTGAGTTCGAAAGGGAAATAAGGCACTGATTGCAGCAGTCGGTACTTACGATTGGTTCGAAAAGGGGTTTTAATGGTGAAATCTGTATTGAAAGCGAGGGAAAGCGTTTTGGCATAATGACGGAAAAATCGATGAGTGGCATCCGGAAACGGGTTACTGGCCAAAGGAGCCAGCGCTATTTGGGAGATTCTATTTTGGGCTGCAAAAACAGAAACTTTGGCAATCAACAAAAGATTTCTACCGGGCAAATAAACGGCCTCATCTCGGGAAGAACGGCCCGGCACCGCTTTACCGTTAATAGCCCATGAATGTTTGAGAACATCATCCATTCTTGTTTTAAGTACGGTTAATGACTTCAAGTAAGCGGATGATTTCAGACGATGGAGTAGTTTCTTTAGCCAGTAAAGTTCGGCATGCTCCCAAAGATAATGACTTTGAATATAAACCGGATATACCGTGCATTTTTTCTGAAGCAGCCGGTGTAGTAAAATAGCACTGTCAATACCGCCGCTCAGAAGGAGGGCCGTTCGTTCTGATTTTCTGATCATATCCTTATTTTACCTCTTTTTATCTTTTTTTCAGCTAATAACTCCGTACTTACTTGAGCGATTTATTAAGTTCTCTTTTCGAAGAGGCCTTGTGATTTCAAAAATAGCACAGGTACTCTTTAAATAGGAGACCAAACAGCTAATGGAGACCTGGTGATGAAGACACATCGAATCGGAAAAATAAAAAGAAATCCCAAAAAAGGGTTTACCCTTGTAGAAGTTTTATTAGCCATCAGCATCATTGCGTTGATTATCATGGCTTTGGTCTCTGTTTTTTATTATACGATGACGCTCCACCGCGAATCAGCCAGCCGAAGCATTGCCATGAATGATGCTATTCAAGTGGTAGAACAGTGCCGTTTTATTGCCGACACTGTCGGGCTATCCGGCACCGGTTCCGTGACAGATCCGAATGTTGCCTGGAGTGATTTGCTGAGCAACTTAATCGCCAATGAAACGGTACAGGTGTCGTGGACGGGGACCGATCCGCTTGAAGTGGTGGTCACAGTGGCGTGGCTGGAACATAATAGAAATATGAATGTTTCAATGACAACACTTTTAACCAGACGTTAACGGTTATTCTATGCGCCCAAAAAAGAATGGATTTACAACACTGGAATTGGTCAGCGGCGTGAGTGTTCTCTCACTCATTTCCTTGGTGCTTGTCCAGTCTCTTTTGACTACCCGGACGGTGTGGGAAAGCAGTTATACGCATGCTTGGCTGCATACCGAAGCCACGCGCGCAGCAAATATGATGGTGAAATATATTCGGGAAGGCGATCCTTCGAGTCCGATCGGGATCACGATCGACAATGACGGCAAGCACATAACTTTTGCCATACCCAAAGAATACAACGGTACCACAGTGACCGAATGGCGGCAAGTTGAGTTTAGTTTTGATGATCAAACCGGCGAGTTAAGCAAAACCATAGATGGAGGCCCTCAAACCGAAGTGATCGGCCGTTTGATTTCGAATTGTCAATTTCAACAAGTGAGCGACCGAATTCATATTGCGTTAACCACTCAAACTCAAACGGCAGGCAATCGAGCATTAAGCATTAGTCTGGCTTCGCAAGTCACCATGCGGAATTGAGAAAGGAAAAAATCATGAAGACACATAGACGTCAATCGGAGCAAGGTTCCGGGATGATTTGGGCTGTTTTGCTACTTGTCGTGGTCTCTACTTTTTCAGCATCCTTATTTGGGCTGAGTTTGTGGGAATCGCGCAATGTTGCCATGGAAGCGGGTCGTACCCAGGCACTTTATTTGGCCGAAGCAGGCATCGACCGGAAATTAAATGAAGTGAGGCTTGGTGATTCCAATTCCATCAGTCCCACGGCACTTGGCGGCGGTACTTATGAGGTGAATTATGATACCAATACCAAAACCATGACCGCGACGGGTATGTATGACAACATTGAACGTACCATCATCACACAAATCAATAACAACCAAATCAGCAGTATTTTAGCTGCCATTCATGGCAACTATAATTTATCGGTGAATGGAACCATTTCGATTGACGGCCGCGATCATGATATTGCGGGCAATATAGTGGGCCCCGGTACTTATGGAGTATCGACAAGCGGCTCGTTTGATTTGGGAGGTTCAGCTGTCGTTGGCGGCAACGGAATTGCTCCTGATAGACCGGCACCTCCCGGCACTTATCAAGAGTATGCGGATCCTTTACCCGCCACACCGGAAGAGATTTTAGGGTTACAACCGGGAGACTTGGATGCATTCAAAACCACCACACCCCCGACGCTGCCGATGCAAGGCGGAATAGTTTACATGACTTCCAACGAAGGGGATCCTGTTTGGAATGGCCCAGACTTTGGCGATGAGAGTAATCCTAGTTGGGGTATTCTGATTTTTCACAATACAGATGTGACTGCCGAACTGAGAAACTTGCATGGTAGTTTCTATGGGATCGTGATTACGGACAAGTTGATTCACATTAACGGAGATGCTGTCTTGCGCGGATCAACCTTTGTTTTGGATGGGAATACGAATATCGGGAACGGTTCTGCGATCGTTCAATACAGCACGCAGGCCATCGATAATGCCACCACATTTTTAGCCAAGATCGCATCATGGGACGATACTTTAAACGAAGCCGTTCAGTATAATTAAGAAAGCGTGTGACCAATGAAAGCACCTGTTTGCCTGCTTCTTTTATCATTTTTAATTTATCAGCCGCTTGTGTTTTCTGCAGAACCAAATCTCTCTCCCGATCAATTGCTGGCAACCCTCAATAATCGTTTGGTCTCGGTGGAGAGACGGCACGCGGCCATGGAAAAGCTGGCGAACTACCCCAAAATGAAGCTGGAACTCCATTTAATGCATCTCGTTTTAAAGAGAGATGAGCCGGTCGTTTTAAGAAACATTGCTGCTCAAGAGCTTATCAAGCTGCGTAAGCCGGCAATTATTCCGGCATTGGAAGAAGCTGTTTTTAAACGATCGGCTCACATTGATTCCTTAGCAAAAGAATTAGCGCTTTCGGTTCTCATGGAAATCACAGAACCCAGTTTTCAGGAGACGCTTTATATCAAACTGGTTAAATTGGTGATGAATAGAAAAGAAAATGCGGAATTTAGGCGTCATATTCTACAGCAACTTAGGCGGGTTGTCCTATTGCCGGAACCTTATGCGGATGATCTTTGGGCAAAACAACTGGCATTGAACAACACTGAAGATGGATCAGTGAAACTGGCGGCTTTGTATTACTTGGAAGGAAAACCGGACGCGCAATCTTATTTGGAAGACATCTTGCCTGTCTTACTTCAGGCACCGCCGAGTCAGGATACTTTTACAAAAGAAGCCATTCTTTTGATGGCGGATAGGGTCCATTTAAAAGATTTTGGGTACTACGTTGAAAGGATTCTAACGAATCCAAAGGAAGATGCTGATACCAGGCGAATCGCTCTTCAATTTTATATGAAATATCCAATGGACGGCGCCGTTGATGTTTTAAATCAATTGCTTGGGAAAGTAAAAGAAGAGCAATTGCGATCGGATGTTTTAGAAGCTGTCGAAATCTTTCAGAGGAGTTAAGCCTTTTGTTCTTCTAGGCAGTACGCTTGCTTTGACTTGAATGAGTCGATGTCTTTTCTTTCATCGCTGTGTCCAGTAAAGCCCAATCATCCTTCACCTCTGTTTGTGTTTTCGTCGCGGTAAGAATCTCCTCAATCAAGGTTTGAATTTCACTTTTAAGCAGAGGAGTATCAGTGGTTTCTTTGATTTTCATTAGGGTTGGGAGTTGACTTTTTAAGGTCTTGGCATTTTCTTTCAAAGTATGAATTGCCAGAAGCTTCATGTCTTTCTTTTCATTTTTATCCTGTAAGATGGTCATCAGTGTTTCCGTTAACAAAGACGACTTGGAATCCTTCATTCTTTCAATGACCATTCGGCGAAACGAACTGGATTCATTCGGGTCCGTAACAGCTGTCTTCATAAGCTGCAGTGCCTCTTCGTAGTATTCGCTTCTTTCAAGAACAGGCAAAACGATACGCCTTAATTCTGTGGGCTCACTTTTATCACGCATGATCTTGATGGCCACTTCTTGTGTTTCAAGGTTATCGGCGTCATGAATGAGATAAGTGGCTGCAATCATGCGGAAGGCGAGTTGGTCATATGAATCCCCCACGATTTTACGCACTTGCATTAATGCCGCATCCGGATCGTATTTCCAGGCTGTATAAAGGCCCATTTCGCGCATATAAGGATTAGCCTCGATGTTGTCTGCTTCCTTTAGCAGCTTATCGGTCAGGTGCGGGTTTTTCATTTTAATTACAACGTCTTGAATGTAGGTTTGCAGTGAACGCGGGGCTTTCGTATCAAATAAAATGTTTAACAGTTCGGGACCGGCTGTATTTTCATACTGAGATCCTAATTTATCAGCGGCTTTTATCCGGTCTTCCAGAACCGCGTCCGGATTTTTGAGGGCATAAATGAGTTGTGCCTCATCGGTGCCGGCCACAGCCAACGCACAAATCAAAGCCATGCCAACCAGGCAAAAAAAGAAGGTTTTTCTTAAGGTAGACATAAGGTTATCAATCGTTTCGCTATTATAGACGGAAACAATTGTGGTGGGAATCATCTTTTGAAAGGAGCTAATTATTTATTCCGAAACGAAACTTCGTTATAAAGGTCTTTTTTAAGTGATGCGTTACGAGAGTCGTAAGCGCTCATGAATATCCGCAAGGACGGCTCTTGATTACCGTAAATAAAACTAACAAAAGCATCCGTATTTTTTGCCATGGTGGTTGGTCCGGTGACAACGCCGATGCTGCTGATCTCACGTCTTTGAATTTCGTGCGCGTTTATTTTCATGTCATATCGAATGGTTTTATAAGCTGTGCCGGTTTCAGTAGTTTTTTCGGGGATTTTAAAGGAAAGCGCATATACGACGCCATCATTCATACAAAAAATACCGGCACAGATATTATTGGGATTGTTCCAAGCGGTATCGGAACAGTTGTTTGTTCCACAATTACCAATACCTTGTTTGGCTTCGCGCAATTCGCGCATGATTAAATTCATAATACGGTTTGCTTTGGTATCGACCTGGGTTTGATCGACTTGCTTGTAAAGCATCAGTTTCGATAAACTGACAGTGCCGGTTACAATCACCACCATGACCGAAAGCACCATTAAGGTTAGCATGAGCTCAACCAACGACAAACCTAAGACGCTCGGCCTTTTTTTCTGCCACCGGTCTTTGCGTGAGAGCCCTGTTCGGTTCATCATGGCTAAACAGCACCCCTTCTTGATATCAAAGTAGAGAGGACATATTGTTTATCCTGACCCCGCTCTTTCCAATTAATAACGGCGTTTACTTGATAAGGCGGGTCACCGTTAGTGCCATTAGGTAGTGTAATGCTGCGTGTGACATTTGGAAGAGCAGATAATCCGGTAGCACTGGAAAACCAGTTTGTCCAGTAAGTAGAATCCGACAAACTATCGGTACCTGTGAAACCGTTTTTCTCTGCAATGTACCGCGCATGTTCTAACATGCGCTTCGCATCATTAATCGCCGAGGTTTCATTGGTTTTGTATTGCGATGATTTAGTGGCTTGATTAAATCCGGAAGCAAGCCCTGCCATCACGATGCCCAAAATTGCCATCGCAAACAAAGTTTCCATGAGCGATAAGCCTTTTTCACCTATTTTTATTTGCCGTAAAGCTTTCATGGGGACGCTCTCCGCTAAAATGACCTATTCTATATTTTCGGCACCCTGTATCCCTTTGCTCACCAAAAGATTCTGCTTCTATATAAAGCGTATATGATCTGTCTGTCGAAATCAAATAAAGGAAGGGGAGGGAAGCTTGTTGCTGCTTCTTTATCACAGGTTTACCGGGGTCCGTCAAACGATCAAACCCCTTCTCTTAAGAGACGACCGTCTTTTTTAAACGGTTGGAACCGTTTTCGCTAGAGGCCCAGGATTTGACGGTTGGTTTTGGCACGTAAGAAGCGCCTGTAATTTCCGGTAAATTTTTTAACACCGCTTCGCTAAACAATACTTGAGATGCAGTTGCCCCACCGCCCAAACCATCTTCAGGGTTTGGTTGCTGATTCGCGCCTGTTCTAATAGCGCTTTCCGATGGCGACATGCCGACAATCGCGCCCACAATGGTTACGCCGTTTAGTTTAGCATTGTCAACGATTACAAGACCTTTCATATAGCCCTGCAACTCAATGTCAGAGGCATTATTATTTGGGTCAGAAATAATTAAAATTCCAGACCAAGGATTTTGCTGCGTTCCCATGACAATGGTTTCACTTGTGCCGGTTGTTTCATAGTAATAAACCGAATTACTCAGGTCGGTCGGTGCGTTAAGAGATTTGTATTGATCTAAGACAGTTGACTCTTCCGCTAATCCCAATACGGCATTGACGGAAATATTGTCATCATTTGTATCTAAATCATTAACCACCGCTGGATTGAAGGGGCTGACGGTTGGTGATTCGCTAAAGCCGCCCACCTTCACGGTATTATCAGAAGACACTTGGTTTAAATAGGCGATCCCGTAATAACCGGCATTTTGGCCATTTAATGCACCGCTTGCCAAATGGTCACGTCCGTCAATCGTAAGATCTGAGGCAATGTTTAAATTATATTGAGCTGTGACGGCACCCTTGACACCGGGTGGCATCGTTTTCCCCAAATCGACCTGGGCGGTGACTTTAACAGTAACATTGCCCACCTTGCCTGTTGCAGTAATTAAGTTAGACGAAGAAGCATAAGTGGCAGAATAAGTACCAAAAGTTCCGAGCGCTTGATTGCTGATAGGTGTGTAAGAATCATTTCTTACCCCGGTTAAAACTTTATCAATGCCTGCCTCTGCTAAATAAAGGGCTTGGACGCGTTGAGTTTCAACCGCGTTGTTTTTCAAATCGGTAATAGAGAGTTGATGCAAACCCGTTAAAACCGTGAACGAAAAGACCGCAACGGTATACGCCCACAAAAGCGCGATCCCCTTTTCATTACCCAGCCTTTTAGTTTTTTGTTTCTTTGTCTTTTTCATGGTTTTTCTCGTCACGGCCAAAAAAAATGACCCATTGAAAAATGGGCCATGATCAAAACACCGAAATGAATTTGTTTGAGTTTCGGCAGCCGAGCCGTCCCGAAGGACCTCTTGCTTTGTGCCCCAATTTTTCAATTGGTTTACCTTTTCGTACACTTAAAGAGCCGTAAAACTTTTTACGCTAAAAGTGTAGCTGATCGAATTTAAAGTGTCAAGTTGACTGGATAATATTTCATATAATTTCGTAAGTTGTTTGATTTCAATAGCTTATAGGTATTTTATTTTAGGACTAAACGCAAATTTCTCCTTATAATTGGGTTATCGATTTATGTGACAGTTTGACACAATTTCACTAGACTGTAAGTACTTCATATTAATAAAGATACGTATAGAGGCAGTTGAAAAGTAGTATGTAAAGTTATATGATAAGATCCAAGTTGATCTCGAGGAAGCGGATCGGATGAAAATTAAGGGAAAAATAGCACTGGTGACAGGCGGCGCCAAGCGTATCGGTAATGAGATAGCGCTTGGTTTGGCGAGCAAAGGGGCTCATGTCGTGATTACTTATTTGCACTCAAAAAAAGAGGCCCAAGTAACTGTTAAAAAGTTAAAGCGTTATGGAGTGAAAGCTCATGCCATACAAGCTGATCAATCCCGCGCACATGACGTGAATCGTGTTTTTCGAGAAGTCATGGCTCGCTTTAAACGGCTCGATATCTTGGTGAATTCGGCAGCGAACTATTTAAAAACCCCTTTTACTGAACTAACCGAAAATGACTTTAACAGGTCCGTTGACACTAATCTTAAAGGCCCTTATCTTTATGCGATTACGTTTGGCAAGGAAATGCTGAAGCGGCGTTCTGGCAAAATCATCCATATTGGCGATTGGGGCATCTTTCGGCCTTACAACGATTATTTGCCTTATTTTGTTTCAAAAGGCGGCGTGGCTACTTTAACCAAAGCGCTCGCTAAAGCGCTGGCGCCTTTTGTGCAAGTGAACGCTATTTTGCCGGGCCCCATGATGCTGCCGGAAGGCACAAGCGCCCGAGAACGGCAAGCCATTATTCGGGAGACACCGCTTAAGCGCATTGGTTCACCGCGTGATATTGCAGCCGCTGTTGAATTTCTAATCGAAGGTTCTGATTTTATCACAGGAGCTTTATTGCCGGTTGATGGCGGCAGGTCCATTCAGTAAATGACACCAAAGCCGGAAGAGGAAATAGTCATGTATTCAGTAACAAAAGAAATTCATTTTTGCTATGGACATCGCTTAATGAATTATGAAGGTAAGTGCCGTCATTTGCACGGGCATAACGGGCGGGTTCAAGTTAAATTAACCTCATCAAAACTTGACCATCGGGCCATGGTTTTTGATTTTGCCGATATCAGCCGTGAAATCAAAACGTGGATTGATGAGACGCTTGATCATACCATGCTGCTCAGGGAGGATGACCCCATTCTCCCGCATTTAAAAGAAAAAAACGAACGCTTTTTAACCATGAAAACCAATCCCACAGCAGAAGCCATTGCCCGGATGATCTACGACCATGTTGCATCGCTTGGATTTCCGATTGCTTCAGTGACACTTTGGGAAACCGAAACTTCATTCGCCACTTATCAAGCAAGTGTCAAAAAGCCATAAACCTCATCTCCTTTTAAAAGTAGGTCCGCCCGGCAGCGGCAAAACACACGCCTGTTTGGACGAATTCGAAAAAGCACTGGCCGAGCGGACCCAGCCGATTGCAGAAAGCCTGCTTTACATTCTTCCGACAGTCGAGCACCGTGAGCGTATCACGGATTTAATGTTGCGGCGCAACATTAAGGGGTTTTTCGGGCGTCCGATCACCACTTTTGATGAAACATTCCAGCATTTCTTAAGATTAGGCGATATTCAATTTGCTTCTGACGTGACGCGTTTTATCCTCTTGAAGGAATTAATTGAAAGCCAAACTTTTCGTTACTTCCGCGAAGCAGCCCACACGCGTGGTTTTATCGATCTTATTTCTCAAACGTTTGCGGAATTTAAAGAAACTCTGCTTTCCCCCCAAATTTTTCAGAGTTTATTACCTCAACTCAAAAAAGATTTCCCCCATTTTGAAGCTAAATACGATGAGTTATCAGCGCTTTATATGGCATATGATCAAAAGCTGATACAAGCGAATCTCAAAGACCGCCATGATGCGCTTTTTTTATTGGAAGAAGGGCTGAGTCAAAACCGATGGTCATTGCCTCAATACCGGCATATCTGGATTGACGGATTCTTTGAGTTTTCTGAACTGCAGTTTGCTTTCATCAAATTTCTGATTCGTCAAACCAAACAGTTAACGGTAACGCTGACACTGGCGCATGATGAGAGAAATGATTTATTCCAAGTCCCGCTCGAAACATGCGCACGCTTGAAAGACTTGGGCTTTGAAGAAGTGCCTCAGACATTAAGAGAGCAGCGGACAAGCGTACCGGCCTTGGTTCATTTAAACCAACATTTATTTGATGAAAAACCGAGGCCTCAAGCTATTGAGACGAGCGGCATTGAAATCATGGAAGCCACGGGATTGCACGGTGAGCTTGAAATGATTGCGCGTCAGATTAAACAAGCGGTTCGCGAGAAGCAATATTTTTATAGCGACATCGCCCTTATTTTTAGGCAAGTCGGACCTTACTTGAATGCAATTCGGCTGGTTTTCGAGGAGTATCAAATTCCGGTTGAGATTCATGAGCGTGAAGAGCTCCGTTTAAATCCCATTGCCCGCTGGCTGGTCAACTTATTTGATATTTATCTTCATGACTGGCGGCGTGATGATTTGCTTTGTTTGATTAAATCAAGTTTTGTCCAAAAAAACGAGTGGTCCCCGGCGGAAATCGAATTAGATGCGCTGCGGGAAGGCATTTACCACGGAAGGGAAAATTGGACAAAACGATTCCAACACCCGGTTTTCTCAAAACTAGTCCAAATGGAAGATGCGTTTCGAAAAGCAGAGTCTCTTGAGGCATTTACACAATGTGTTCAACAAGCTTTTCACTTATTTGAAATCGATCCATTGCCGGAAACAGTGGATGACCAAAACCGCATGAATCATGCCGCACGCAAACGTCTTCAGCTTCTTTTAGAAGAGATAAAGCGCAAAGAAACTTTTCAAGAGGCCGATTTTGCTACCTGGGCAGATTTATTAACGCGCTTGATCGAAGTGGATTTATTTTCCTTTCATCACCGGGACAAAAATAAAGTTCAAGTGTATAACGTTTCATTGGCACGCCAAAAGGAATACAAATTAGTCTTTTTGCCCGGGCTGCTCGAAAAACAGTTTCCCATGCAAATTAAAGAAGACCCGATTCTCTCCGATGCCGAGCGGCGGTGCCTGAACAAGGGAAAACAAATTTTAAAAGAAAGACTACCGCGCCAAGCCATCGAACGTTTTCTGTTTCTGATGGGTGTCACGCGCTCACGCGAACATCTGGTTTTAACTTATCCGCGATTTGATTTAGAGGGCAAGGAAGCCCTGCCTTCTTTTTATATAGATGAAGTGCAAGCTGTCTTTGATGCGCCCATTCGCACACACAAACAACTGATGGGCGATGTGCTGCCGCCCCTCTCTCAGATTGCCCGCCGGCGGGAATTAAAAGCTCATATCATTCAATTTTTCTGGCAGCCTAACTACCGCCCATGGCACCATGATGAAACACACTGTTTGGGAGCGCTCTATAACACGCTTTTAGCAGATCAGTCGTTTCATCAGTTGCTCGATACCATTTTAATGCCTGTCGAGGGGAAAATTACGGATGAGCGTGTCAAAGCATTTTTTCAACCGAAAAATGACCTTTTTACCCCGACGCGCGTAGAAATGTATGCCGAATGTGCTTACCGGTATTTTGCGGACCAAATTCTAAAACTCGAAACGGATGATGAAAAAATTGATCCGCGGGTAACGGGAACCATTTTGCATGATGTCCTGGAGTATTTCCACCGTTGGGCAAAACAAAAGGACAGTTCAGAATTGACTCCCGACGGTGTCAAAATAGAATTAGGAATCTTAATGGAAAAAGCGTTTCAAGATCATCCCTTAAGCGGGGAACGGTGGTACCGGATTCAACTGAAGAAAAAGGAATTGATGGCAATCATCGAGCGGGTTATTCAATTTGAATTCTTTGATCACCAGCCGCCCTTACCTGACTTACGCCCGGAGTTTTTTGAATATGAATTTGGAAAAAATGGATTGAAAGATGCCTTGGCCGTAACAGCTTCCCATCAAACCGTTTATTTCAGAGGTAAAATTGACCGGATAGATGTTGATGCTTCCGGCCGATATGCGCTGGTGATTGACTACAAATCGGGCAAAACGTTCAACCGTTCTGCGCTCGATAACGGCACCGAATTACAATTACCCATTTATTTAATGGCTGTGAGCCAACAATTAGAACTTCTGCCGCTCGGTGCACATTTATACCAATTATCCGGCGCCTATTCCACGGGCTTTCATCACAGAGACCATTTGGCCGCAGCCGGGATTGTGACCCATAAACGCAATCAGTTTGACCGTGAGACGTGGGAGAAACTGTTTGACCGGCTTCGCGTTTTAACGGTCTATTTAACCTCTCAAATCCGCGAAGCCAAGATACCGGTCGAGCCGCGCGATTGCGTGCGGTTTTGTCCTTATGGATCTGTTTGCCGTGTTGACAAATGGAAGTTGGATCGCATTTATAAGGAAGTCAAAATGCAGGATCAAAAACTATTGGAACAGGCTGTGCAAGTATGAGTGCTCAATTAACCGAAACGCAAAAACGAATTGTTGAAAACTTAAAAGGCAATCTCTCCGTATGCGCAGGTGCCGGAACGGGAAAAACACGGGTTTTGGTCGAGCGTTATCTGAAAATTATTCGGGATGGCTTGGCAGAGCCCCGAGAAATCCTTGCCATTACTTTTACGGACAAAGCAGCCAATGAAATGAAAAGGCGGATTGTAGGCAAACTGCAATCGGCCCAACTTCACCATGCCAGACGGCAAATTGAAAATGCTTATATCGGCACCATTCATTCATTTTGCTCCCGTCTTTTAAAAGAGCATCCGATGGAAGCCGGCGTTGATCCGAACTTCCGGGTATTGAAAGAAATCGAAACCAATATGATCAAACAACAAATCGCCGGCGAGTTAATCGAATCCCGTTTTTCGGAAGGAGCGGTGTCGGAGTTTCTGTTGGCTTATTCGGAAAAGACAGTTTCGGGATCGCTCCTCGCAGTTTACAACCGGATACGGTCTTTCGGTCTCAGTGCCGCCGAAATGGTTTCACCCCCCATGCCAACCTCTCCGGAATCAGTTTTTCAAGCGTTGAAATCATCTTTAACCGAACTGCGTTCTTTTTCATCTAAGGCGAAAGCGGCTGAAGCACTTTTGGAATTTTTAGAGGTGCAAACCGAATGGCATTGGGCCGCTTTAGAGAAGCTGCAAATGCTCGGAAGCGCACTTACCTTGCGGGCCAAAGAAGGCAAAGAGGAGACCAAAGCAGTAAAAGAATGGCTGGACACATGGGCAGCCGTTTGTTTAGAAGACATCGGGCGGACATTCAAAGAAATATTTCTTTCTTTACTGACCGATTTTGAAAAACGTTATGAAGCACATAAGCGCGAAAGAGCTTACTATGATTTTGCCGATCTGCCTCTGATGGCTTTTAAACTTCTGTCTCAAACCACACCTGCTTCCGAAGCGGTCAGAATTCACTACCAAAAACAATTTAAATTTATTATGGTGGATGAATTTCAGGACACAGACCGGCTGCAAGTGGCGCTGCTTAATTTGTTGACCTCCCAAGGCAATTTATTAATTGTTGGTGACACGAAGCAGTCAATTTACGGTTTTCGGGGGGCCGAACCTCGTTTGTTTGATGAAAAGGAAAAAGAGTTTCTGCATGACAAGACGGGCACTCAGGAAGCACTGCTTGATAATTTTAGATCACGACCCCAATTAATCGATTTCTTTAATCAATTTTTCAGTCGTTACCTAGCCAATGATAAACCGCCTTATTTGCCGTTACGCGCCGGCCCGGACGCTCCTCAAGATGCGGATTTACCGGTGGATTTTATTGACATTGAACAAGCGGAAAATGAAACCTCTGATGAATCGCGCACGGGTGAAGCACGCGCTCTGAGCGCCCGTATCCAGACCTTGACAGCACAAGGGTATGCTTATAAAGATTTTGCCGTTTTGTTTCGTGCGGGAACCAAAATCCATTTGTATGAGCATGAATTACGCCAAGCGCACATTCCTTATCACGTCCTGGGAGGCCGAGGTTTCTATGCGCAGCATGAGATTAAAGATGCCATTCATTTTTTAACGATTCTGGACAATCCTTACCGCGATATTCCGTTTGCGGCTGTTTTACGCTCGCCGATGGTGGGGGTGACGGATGATACTTTGTTTTGGTTGTCTCGCGCGGCGAAACATGAGAGCCCTGAGAATTCTATTTTCCATGGTTTTCTAAATTGGCGGGATCAAAAAGAAATTACAGAAGCAGACCGGAAAAAATTGGAGCAATTTGAAGCGTTGTTTGACGCTTTAAGAAACACAAAAGACAACACGGGTGTTTCGGTGCTTTTGACACGACTAATCCACCAAACCCAGTACGATCTTTATTGTCTGAGTCTTCCGCAAGGCAAACGGCATTATGCCAATTTGCAAAAACTAATTGATATGGCACGTGAACTCGAGATGCGCGAACCGCTTCACTTGAGTGATTTTACCCAACTCATTAAGCATTTGACCTATCAGGAAGCGCGCGAGACAGAAGCCCAGACAGAAGCCGAAGAGGGCAATGTGGTCAAGTTGATGACCATTCATCAAGCCAAAGGATTGGAATTTAAAATTTGTATTTTGCCGGATCTGGCCAGACGCCGTGATCAAAACTCTCACGCCTTTCTTTACGATGACGAATATGGGTTGACCTACCAAGTACCGAATCCGCAATTGGGTGAATTAGAAAAGACCTATGGTTTTCAAAAAGCCCAAGTCAAGCTTGAGCAGGCGGAAGAAGCTGAATTTCGAAGATTGCTTTATGTGGCCATGACACGCGCCTCAGAAAAACTTGTTTTAATCGGTACGGGACTCCCCCAGAAAACGAAATCAGGAAAACAAACCTGGTATGATGCCATTCAATCAATTCTGGCAGATCAAACCTTGCCGGTCCAGCGGCTTTCAAGTATGCCTGAGGTCACACCTGTCCGCGCCCACCAACAAGCCATTGCCGACATGAAAAGGATTCATGACCATATTAGGCGCGGTGAAGAAATTCCAGTTAAAAAAATCTCACCGGCCACTTTTAAAATTTTGCAGCAGATCGAAACCGTTCCTTTAAGGCATTTTGATCGAATTGATTTACCCGTTTCCGCTTACTTGGCTTTTGCGCAGGACAAAGTACATCAAGCCTACCGGCGTCAGTACGAAATCGGGATGGCGGCTCAGACAGAAGGTAAACCGTCCGAACAAGCGCTTGAAACGGAAGAAACGACCTCACCGACTGATTTTGGCACCATGACGCATCGCGTATTCGAAGGTCTAATTTTAAGAGCTGCCCGAAAACCGGTGGCAGCGGATGTGGTACGGTTTTATTTTCCGAAAATTCATCAGGATGATTTTGATCGATTGATCCGATTATCCGACACTTTTCTGCGTTCACCGGTTTACCGGAACCTCGTGCATGCCAAAGTAATCCACCCGGAGATTCCATTTGTACTCCGCCTTCAAAAAGGGATTATTCATGGCGTGCTTGACTTGCTTTACCAGGATGTTCAAAACCGCTGGGTGATCGTCGATTACAAAACATCTTCCATTTCTGCACAAGAAGTGCCGGCCAAAGCCAATCAATACAAAATTCAAATGGAGCTTTACGCACTTGCTTGTTACGAAATGATCGGTGTTTTACCGGCCGAAGCACTTCTTTATTTTCCCGTTCCCGATCAAACTTTTGCATTCACCTTTGAAAAAAATGATGCGCCGGCCTTACAAAACCGCTATGCGAAACTTCAGGCAGATATTATTGCTTATCGAAAGCAGCTGTTATCTGAAGCATCTAACGTATTTGTTTGATCGGAAGAGGATGACAAGAAGTCATTTTCAAGCTATGATTCACTCATATTTTAATGATCGAAAGCCAGTTTCATTTTAATCGGGAGGAAGGCGCAATGAGTGTGATGTTGCAAGACCAAGTAGATGCCGGTGCTTTGCGTGAAAAAGCCCAGGAAGTTGCCAAACGCCATAAAGCATCGTGGGTAGAACTAGGTCAGTATTTGTATGCGATTTATCATGATAAACATTATCGCGGCTGGGGTTATTTGAATTTTGAAACGTACTGTATGAAGGAGTTGAGAATCAAGCAGCAAACGGCAGTAAAATTGCTGAAATCCTATTATTTTTTAGAGCAGGAAAAACCGGAACTCACCAAACCCGCCGATGGAGAAGGGAAAACCAAGGCTTTTGTCCCGGATTATGAAGCTGTTAATTTACTCCGGTTAGCAAAGAATAATAAGAAATTGAAGGAATCGGATTATCAGGAATTAAGCAGTTCAGTCTTAGAAGGCGGCCGCGGTCCAAAAGATGTTCGCTCTCAAATGAAAGCCATTCTTTCGGAACAGGACGAGCGGACACCGGATGAAATTAGGCAAGAAAGACGTCAGGCTGCGATTAAACGGCTTCTCACCGTGCTCAATCATGCCAAAACCGAATTTAGCAATGCGAAGTTTGTTCCCGCTTACCTCGTCAAGCAAATTTCCGATTTAACGGAAAAATTAGAAGATCAATTAAACTAAACAAAGTGTTGTTCTATGAAAGGGAGGGATTCGATGGCCAAGCAAGCTCAAAGCGTTCAAATCGAAGGTTGTTGGATTTCGTTAATTCTAAGAGTCGCCATGGCTTCTTTGTTTGCGGCCGCTGCGATTCCTAAATTTGCGGGAGGCCTTGATCATGTGGTCACGCAATTTCAGTCGATGTTTGAGAACACGTGGCTCCCTTTATCACTCGTGACTTTGTATGCGCGCGTCATTCCCTGGATTGAAATTTTGATTCCGATTTGGCTCCTTTCGGGTTGGCGTTTGCGGACGGCTTGGTTTGTCACGGCCGGTGTTTTGGTGTCGCTTGCTTTTGGCATGATCGTGACCGCTCAGGGAGCGGTGGCAGCGAACAACTTTTTTTATGTTACCATGGCATGTGCCGGTCTTTATTTTAGTCAATTTGACCGGTGGAATCACGGCGAATAAAAAACCGACCGGATGTTTGATGAATGAGTGATCAATCTCAAACTGCCAAAGAACTGCGCCGGTTGCTTGTGCAGCAATTCTCACCTTTTCACTTAAGTGTGATTGATGATAGTGCCAAGCACGCAGGCCATACCGGTGTGCATGAAGACAGCGGACATTTTACCATTGTGATCGTTAGTCACTTCTTTGAAAACCGGTCTTTGGTGGAAAGGCATCGTTTCATCTATCAAACTGTCCAATCGCTCATGCAGGAAAGGATTCATGCCCTTGCTATCAAAGCGTTGACGCCGGTTGAATGGGATCAAGCGGATGAGAACCCGAATCGAAAGACGGAAAAGTAGATGTTGCTCAAGACTTTCAAAGTAAATCAATTTCTTTTTTTGGCTATGCTTGCTGCACTTACTTTTACCGGCTGCCAAACCTTACGTATTCACAAATCGTCTCCCACTGAAAATGCCGTTCAGCCTTATCCTTATGAGTCTGCTTCAACGTTTCATCATGTCTGGATTAAGCCGGGGGTTGATTTCTATCAATATACAGAACTTAAGATATCCCCCGTGAACATCAGTCATTTACTCGAGATGAGTTGGTGGCGTCCGGGCGGCACAGTTGATTTGGCGCAAGATACACAAGTTTTGGCATTGTATGCGGAGCAGACGTTTACAGAGGCTTTCCGGCAGGATGAAACGCATCATTTTGACGTGGTGGAATTCACGGGATCTAAAACCCTTATTTTAGAGACGGCTTTGATAGATGTTACGCCTTCGCGTGTTGCTTTGAATACACTGGGTTACCCTATTTTAAAGCGGCCGAGTAAAGAAGGGTCTGCGATCCTGGAAGCAAGGTTGCGGGATGCTTCTAGCGGAGAAGTCCTGATGACATTGGCAGACAAAGAACAAGGAGACACGTCGATTTTAAGTTTAAAAGATTTAACTTGGTATGGCCATACGGAAGCCATGATTAACACTTGGGCTAAGCAATTGGTTCAGGTAACGAATCAAGATCCTGACGAAACAAAGACGGATTCGGCACCGGTTGATTTAAGGGTTTGGTAAATTGATCTCATCTATACGCAGGACAAAAATCATTGCAACTGTCGGCCCTGCTTGTTCAGAAGAATCGGATTTGCTTCGTTTGCTTCAAAAAGGCGTTGATATTTTCAGAATCAACGCTTCCCACACAGATCCCGATAAATTGAAAAGTTGGATACGCCGTCTCAGGAAAGTAGCCTGCCAAGCAAATAGAAATGTTCCTATCCTTGTTGATTTGCAAGGCCCCCGTGTTCGGACCGGTCCCTTAAAAAATCATGAAACCATTAAACTCAAAAAAGGGGATACGCTTATTATTTCTGCCAAAAAAGGGGCCGGCCAAGGACAAATAATTTATACCGATTGTCCTCAATTGCCCAGGATGGTTAAAAAACATGATCCGGTTTTATTGGACAACGGTCTCATCGAATTAGCGGTGAGTACGATTCATCATGATGAAATACACTGCCGTGTAGAGGTGGGTGGTTTCTTAGGCGAAAATAAGGGAATTAACTTACCCAATGCGCCGGTAACCTTGCCCGCGTTAACGCCCAAAGACTTAAAAGACTTGGCTATTGCTGCCCATGAAGAGGTGGATTTTATTGCGCTTTCATTTGTGAGAAGCAGGCATGATGTCATGGCAGTCAAAAGGTGGCTGGTTAAGCATCATCTTTCGATCCCTGTCGTTGCCAAGATTGAGAAACCGAGAGCCGTAGAAGATATTGATGAAATTTTATCCAAAACAGATGCTGTGATGATTGCCCGCGGGGATTTGGGCATTGAAATGCAAGTTGATAAAATTCCGGTGATTCAAAAAAAGTTAATTGCCAAAGCCAATGAACGCGGGGTGCCTGTGATCACGGCTACCCAAATGCTGGAATCAATGATTCAGCAAGCCATTCCCACACGAGCGGAAGCATCAGATGTGGCCAATGCTGTTTTTGACGGCACGGATGCGGTGATGTTGTCGGGCGAAACCGCTGTCGGCGCTTACCCCGACCGGGCAGTCCGCATTATGGCGGATATTATTCGGGACGCGGAAAAATATGATGACGGGCTTTTATTAACACGCCAAAATAAATTGAATGTTCTCGATACAAAATTAGCAGCTATTTCCCAAGCAGCTGTGAGTGCCGCTAAGCGTCTCAAGGCAAGATCAATTTTGGTGTTTACATTGACGGGTAAGACAGCTCTGTTTATCTCAAAGTTGGGTTTACATATACCCATCATTGCCCTCACTCAAAAAGAATCGATTAGTAAGCGTTTACAACTTTTGTCAGGTGTTTACCCTTTAACAATTGATTACTCAGGTAAAAGTGCAGACGACTTATTGAAATCATGCGATAAATCGGTCTTGAAATATGGACTATTAAAACGAGGGGAGACAGTCGTCATATTAACAGGAAGACAAGCATTGCCTGCCGCGCGTTTCATGGTGAAGTTTCATGAGATTGGCACTGCTTAACCCTTGTTATATTTCCGAGTGACTGGCTATGAAAAAAATTCTTGTGGTCGATGACGAACTTGATATTGCCGAAGCCGTCGAAGATTTGCTTTTGCAGCATGACTATGAAGTGATTACCGCTAACGATGGTGTAGACGCAATCCGTCAAACAGCCATTCACAAGCCAGACTTGATTCTGCTTGATGTTCTGCTGCCTAAGATGACAGGTTATGAGTTCTTGAAGCAATTACAAGAGGCAGGCGGTGGATTTGAACGGATTCCCGTGATTGTGATGTCAAAGCGCGAAAGCATGCGCCCATTTTTTGATTCTTGGCGGATCATTGAATTCCTGCCGAAACCTTTTAATCATCAAGATCTGCTGAATAAAATTAACGAAACACTGGGTTCTGTTGCCGCTATGACTTTTGACGATGTCATTCCCATGGCAACCGAGACACTGCACCCATCGGATGTCAAACAGAAAAAAATAGTCGTGATCGGTATTCAAGAATTTCTAACAGAGAGGATTAAATTATTCCTGGGATCGCGCCACTGCAGCGTTTATCAAACAGGTGATATGAAAGAAGCCGTCAAACTGGCCAACAAACATCAACCCAATTTAATTTTATGTGAATTCGGAAACGAGACAGAGACGCTTAATGCCGCAGTGATTTATCGAAATTTACAAGAAAACCCCATGACGCGGGAGATTCGTTTCTTTGTTTATTGCCCTCATGCCTCAGCTGCCGATGCGAACGAAACTTTACAAGGTGTTTCGATCCTGACTTATCAAGATGTTCACGATCTCACCGAACAATTAAACACACTGCCCTTATAGGGTTTTAGCCGTCTTTTCCGAAGGGTCGAACGATTGCACTTTTCCTTTCGCCGTTTCTTCTCCGTTTTAAAGTTTGTGGGCACGCTGCTGGAGTGAGTACGAGCCGATCAATGCGCGCGGCATGTCTTCTGAGGCCGTCACCAGAAAACTTCATGACAGACCTTTTTTGCGGACGTCTCAGAGAGGCGGTTGTTTGAACCGCCTCTCGAACGATTTTACTTAACTTCAACGTTAATTTGTTTTGGCTTTGCACTCTCGCTTTTTGGAAGCTGAATGTCAAGCACGCCGTCGTGATAAGTTGCTTTGATCTTATCCGATTGGATTTCTGTCGGGAAATCCCACGAGCGCGCAAAAGAACCATAGCTTCTTTCCGAATAGAAATAGCCTTTCTTTTTGGTTTCTCTCTCATGCTTTCGCTCACCGGAAATGGTCAGGCGGCTGCCTTCTACCGAAATATTAAAATCTTCCTTCTTAAATCCGGGGAGATCAGCTTGTAAAGCGTAATGATCTGGCTCCTCATGGATTTCAATATTGGGCTGAAAAGCAAGCGCCCAATCCTGGCCTTTGGTTGTGAGCGTGCGGTTAAACATCCGATTTAAATCGGTTTGGAGATCCTCTAAAACATCGAAAGGATCCCATGTGTTTTGGTTTCTTTTGATTAAGTTCATGGTTATCCCTCCTCTAATTGTTTTGTTGATGATGTATTCTGACTAACATAACTCAAAATGCATGCCAAATTTAAAAAGCCAAAATTATCTTAAGATCAGGCAAGACGATTTCCTTAGTGAGCGGCTGCGTAACAAAATAGATGTATAATTTTGGCACAAATGATGCACATTTTATTTTCCCCTGGAAGGAAAGTCTGGTCAAATGAGGCAATGACCTATAGGATATTTGGGTTATCAAAGAGTGCTCAAGAGAGATATTTTTAAGACGTAAGGTATAAAAACGGGAGGAAATATAATGGGAAAATTGCTCAAGGATGTTTCGATGGTCTTCTCAGCAGGTGCTTTCGGCGGATTTGTAAATGCTTTCCTCATCTGGATTCTAGGCAGATGGCACATCACACAGGCTATTGGCGTTAAACTCGTTCCTGATTGGAAACCTGAATACATTTACCCAAAGGTAGTGTGGGGTGGTATCTGGGGGCTTATGTTTTTGCTTCCTTATTTTACAGATTCCATTATTAAAAGAGGGGTAATTTTCAGTTTGGCTCCGACCGCAGTTGTGCTTTTCTATATTTTACCCGTTCATTTGGGGAAAGGGCCGCTGGGGATGGAATTGGGGCGGTTACTCCCTTTATTTGCTCTCATAGTGAATGCAGCATGGGGCATAGCCGCTGCTTGGTGGTTACAGGTAACACACTGATTTTATTACCTGATTTTAGGGTGATATGCCAACTGTTTCACCCAAATCATGTGCATGCCTCTTGACATACCCCCATGGGGTATGGTAGTTTTAATTCAGAGGTTGATCATGCATTCAGGCGTATGCCACCACGATAAATTGTTAAGGCTTAAAAAAATCGAAGGCCAAATCCGCGGCGTCCAGCGGATGATTGATGATGAACGGTATTGTGTTGATATTTTGCATGCAGTCGGTGCGGCGATCGGTGCCTTACAAGGTGTCGAAACGTCCATTTTGAAAGATCACCTGGATGCTTGTGCTAAAACAGCATTCATGGGTAAATCAGAGCGCGAAAAGAAAAAAAAGTTGGACGAAATTTTTGGTTTAATCGGGAACTTACGTAAATGAAACGCACCGTCATTTTCTTGACAGTCATTTTGATGGTGACTAGCTGGGCAGCGGTATCACCTTGCTGGTGTGGCATGCCGCATTCCGAGCAAGCCAAGATTGTTCAAACGCACGAGATGCCTTGTCATGCATCAAGCCCAACTTCTTCAAACAATGAATCGCATCCCTGTTGTTCCGGTTGTCACGTTACCGTACAAGTTCCTTTGCCTCAACAGCCCGCTCTTGTGGCTGCTCCCACAACGGCCGGGTCAATACTCAACCACTTTTTAGATACGCCTGTTGTTTCTCATCCTGCTTTAATCGACGTTATTTCCGACGTTGACCATCAAGATTTATTTTTGTTTTCCAGCCAGGCTCTTCTTTCCACAGTGCGTCTCAATATCTGATTGAATTATCCTGCGTCTTACCTGATGATATATCTTTCGGTCAGGCAAAGTGTAGTTTTGGGGATCTTTAGACGATTCAAAAAAGGGAAAAATATATGAAAAATCTAACAAAAATAATGATGGGATTAAGCATTGCTTGCTTCGGGGCGAGTGGTTTGAGCTGGTCACAAACGGACAGTGTCCCTCGATCCATCGAGCTTACCTCTATTTTAACGGAAGCTTTGGCGCATAACCCCGATATCCAAAGCACCAAAGCCGAATGGCAAGCTTCCCGGAAAAAGGTGTGGCAAGAAACAGCCTTACCGGATCCGATGGTAGGCATGGATCTCATGGGGGAGATGACCGAAACGCGGGTAGGGCCGCAAGAAAACCGTATGATGGTCTCGCAAGAGATTCCTTTTCCGCTGAAGTTAATCAAGAAAGGGCAAATTGCCAATGACGAGGCGCGTGCGGCTGAAATGCGTTATTTGGCCACGGTTCGTGATACGTTAAATGAAATTTCAAAGCTCTATTACGATCTTTACTATACGGATGCTTCCATTGCCGTGATCGAAGAAGTTAAGACGATTCTGAAGCATTTTGAAAGTGTGGCGCAAAGCCGCTACGCGAATTTAAAAGCATCACAACGCGATGTGGCCAAAGCGCAAGCAGAAGTTTCGCTTGTGCTCGAGCAACTGTTTTCACTTGAACAAAAACGCCATTCATTAGCGGCACAATTGAACGCATGGCTCGATCGCGATCCTATGGGCGAGGTGGGTCAAACTGTATTGCCCGAAAAACCCACGCTGCCACAATCGATTTATGAGTTAGTGGAAATGGCAGTCAAACATCGGGAGGAAATTAAAGCCATGGAAGCCATGGTACAGAAAAGTTACCGGGAGAGAACTTTGGCTAGACTTGAGTGGATTCCCGATTTGAACGTTGGTTTTTCTTATACGTGGGTAGGAAGCGGTGAGACGACTTCTGCCAATGACGGTCAAGACAGTTGGATGTTCCCCTTAAGAATCAATGTCCCTATTTGGCAAAATCGCATCATTCCCAAAATTCAAGAAACCAACGAATTGATCAAAGCGAATGAAGCCAAACTGACAGAAGCAAAGAATCAAGCTTATTATGAAGTTAAAGATGCTTATTATCGTTACGATTCTGCCGCGAAAATTGTCGAACTTTACGAAACGGCTATTTTGCCGCAAGCCGAACTTGTTTTACGTTCCGATCAAGCCGGCTACGAAGGCGGAGAGGCCGATTTTCTCAATTTGCTTGATTCCGAAAGAGTTTATTTAAATGCCAAGCTTACCCATGTGCGTTTGGTCACCGAATTGTTTAAAAGTTATCTGGATATCGAGCGTTCAACGGGTTTGGATTTAGAGCGTCATGTTTCACAAACCGTTCAAACGGAAGCGCATCATGAATAACGCGCTCATTTTTTGGTGAGAGGAGTCTTATCATGCGTCGATCACAAATCATTAAAATAGTCGTTGTTCTTGTCATTGTTTTTGCCGGGATTTGGGCAGCACGCCAAAACCATTGGTTGCCGATGTTCTCCAACACACGTTCGCCTGCTCATTCGGGCACTTATTTTTGTCCCATGCATCCTTCTTATGTCAGTGATCGCCCCGGGCAATGCCCGATTTGTCACATGTCATTGGTTCAAATGAAATCGTCGGAAGAAGCAAATGCTTCACATGATCATGCCGCCTTGAAAGATGGATCACCAAAAGAACTGACGCTTAAAGAATTAATGAGCATGAAACCAGGCCAAATTTGTTTGCTGCACAAATGCAAAATGGGTAATTGCATAATTGCGATGACCGAGGAAATGGCACGTTTGGGCAAGTGCCCTCATTGTAAAGAAGATTTGGGTGTGATTATCAAAGATTTGTTACCCGAAGGTTATGCGCATGTCAAGTTGTCACCCGATAAGCAAAGAACCATCGGCATTCAAACGGTAACAGCAGAAACCATTGATTTAAAGAAAACCATCCGTACGGTAGGAGTCATTGCACAAGATTCCGAGTTATATCAAGCTGAAGCCGAATACATTCAAGCACTGAAAGCTTATGAAAGAGCTCAAACGGGCAACTTGCAAGAAGTGATTGAGCAAGCAAAAGCCTTGGTTGAATCAACCGAGGTGCGCTTAACTTATTTGGGATTAAATGATGAATTGATTAATGAAGTGGCCAAGATGAGTACGCCGGATCAAAGTTTGTTATTTACCAAACCAGGCGGAAGTGTGTGGGTGTATGCCAAAATTTATGAATACGAAATACCATTAGTCACTGTTGGGCAGGTAGTCGGGATAGAAGTTTCGTCACTGCCGGATAAACCATATGTCGGCACCATTAGATCGATTGATTCGATTCTTGATTCTGTTACGAGAATGGTGCGGGTCCGTGCTCAAATTGAAAATACGGATGGGTTCCTTAAATCAGATATGTATGTCAATTTTATTATTGAAGTTGATTTGGGGAACGTCTTAGCAGTTCCTAAAGAAGCTGTTTTTGATACGGGAACAAGAAAGATTATTTTTGTTGATAAAAAAGATGGTAATTTTGAACCACGCGAAGTGATTTTGGGCGCTAGCACGGAAACCTATTATGAAATTAAGAGTGGTATCCAGGCGGGCGACCAAATCGTGATCAGTGGTAATTTCCTGATCGATTCTGAAAGCCGCCTTAAATCGGCATTAAGTCAAGCCACCGGAGGGCACCAGCATGGCGGCTGATCAAAAGCGAGAGGGTTCATCTGTGCAGAAAGAAGGGTGGGTTGAGAGAATCATCTCTTTCTCGGCTCGCAACCGGTTTTTAATCTTCTCACTTACTGTTGTAGCTTGCCTGATTTCTTTTTGGATGATCAAACAATTACCGTTGGATGCAATTCCCGACCTTTCTGACACTCAGGTCATCATTTATTCACGTTGGGATCAAAGCCCAGATATTATTGAGGACCAAGTCACTTACCCAATTGTTTCGGCTTTGTTGGGAGCGCCGCGCGTCAAAACCATTCGTGGTTTTTCAGATTTTGGTTTCTCTTATGTTTACGTTATTTTTGAAGACAATACTGACATTTATTGGGCCAGAAGCCGCGTGTTGGAATATTTAAGTAAAATCACCTCCAAATTGCCTGAAGGTGTCCAAACTGAATTAGGGCCGGACGCCACCGGCGTGGGCTGGGTCTATCAGTATGCTTTGGTTGATGCAACCGGAAAGAACAGTTTGCAAGAACTCAGGTCATTTCAAGATTGGTACCTTCGGTATCACTTACAAAGTGTTCCGGGTGTCGCAGAAGTCGCCTCACTTGGCGGTTTTGTCAAACAATATCAAATCACAGTCGATCCCAACCAATTGCTTGCCTATGACATTTCTTTATTGGATGTGGGAGAAGCCGTTCAAAAAGCAAACCGGGAAGTAGGTGGCAGGCTGCTTGAATTTTCCGGGACGGAATTTATGGTCCGGGGCCGCGGTTATCTTAAATCGATTGATGATATCGAACAAATTGTGGTTGGAACTGATCAAAAAGGAACGCCGATTTTAATCAAACATATCAGTAAAGTCAGTTTAGGCCCCGAGATCCGGCGCGGTATTGCCGATTTAGACGGCCAAGGTGATGTGGTAACAGGTACCGTGATCATGCGTTTCGGGGAAAACGCGCTTAACGTGATCGAGCGAGTCAAAAAAAAGCTCCACGAAATGGAGTCCTCTCTTCCGGAAGGCGCTCGTATCATTACTTTGTATGACCGCTCAGACTTAATTCACCGTTCGATTGATACCCTGAAAGAAAAACTATTTGAAGAAATGGTTGTTGTCAGTTTAGTAATCATTCTTTTTCTCTGGCATTTTCCGAGCGCCGTCGTTCCCATTTTGATTTTACCCATTGCGGTTATTCTTTCGTTTATTCCCATGCATTTGATGCATCTGACATCCAACATTATGTCATTAGGCGGTATTGCGATTGCCGTTGGGGCTATGGTAGATGCCGCCATTGTTTTAATCGAGAATGCACATAAGCATGTTGAACGATGGAAAGAAGAAGGAAGGAAAGAACCTTATCATGAAGTTCTCATTGCTTCTGCCAAAGAAGTTGGCAGACCTATCTTTTTTTCTCTCTTGGTGATTGCCGTGTCATTTATTCCGATTTTTACTTTAGAAGCGCAAGAAGGCAGGTTATTTAAACCGCTGGCATTTACCAAAAACTTCTCCATGTTTTTTGCAGCTATCTTGGCCATTACCTTAGCGCCGGCTTTAATGGTTACTTTTATTCGCGAGCATAAGATCAATTGGAAATCAAAAAGGTTGAGTCAAATTGCCACATTTTTTGTCGGTGGTGAAATTCACGCCGAAGAGCATCATCCTGTTAGCCGGGTTTTATTTCGGTTTTATGAACCTGTGGTACGCTGGGTGGTTCATCGTCGAAAACTGGTGATTGGTATTGCGGCAGCACTTGTCCTCACCACCATTCCTGTTTACTTCATGTTAGGCAGAGAATTCATGCCGCTTTTAAACGAAGGTTCCATTTTGTATATGCCGACTACTCTGCCGGGTATTTCTGTGACCGAAGCACAGAAACTGCTCCAAAAACAGGATCGGATTCTAAAAACGTTTCCCGAAGTAGAACAAGTTTTTGGTAAGGCCGGCCGAATTGAAAGCTCAACCGATCCAGCACCTTTTTCAATGATGGAAACAGTGGTATTGTTAAAGCCCATGCAAGAATGGCGGTCGGTCAAAAGATGGTACAGTTGGCTGCCGAACATTTTTCAAGCACCCCTCCGGTTGTTATGGCCGGATCGGATTGGTTATGATGATTTGGTTCAGCAGATGGACCAAGCATTGCAAATACCAGGCACGACCAACGCCTGGACGATGCCGATTAAAAACCGGATTGACATGTTAACTACCGGGGTGCGCACGCCTGTTGGGATTAAGATTTTAGGATCAGATCTGACTGAAATTGAAAAAATAGGCAGCCATCTTGAAATGATTTTAAAAGACATACCGGGGTCGCGCAGTGTTTTTTCAGAGCGTGTAACAGGCGGATATTTTTTCGATTTTGATTTAAACCGAAAAGAAATTGCGCGTTATGGTTTATCGATCCAAGAAGTTCAGAGTGTCATCATGTCAGCGATAGGAGGTGAGAACGTTACAACCACCATTGAAGGCAGGGAAAGATATCCTGTCAATATACGTTATCCGCGTGAATTACGTGACAGCATGGATAACTTGAAACGGGTACTTGTTCCAACGCACTCTGGCCAGCATATTCCGCTTGCGCAGTTAGCTGATATTCGTATTAAACAAGGCCCAGCCATGATCCGTAACGAAAATGGCTTATTGGCCGGATACGTTTATATTGATATCGCAGGGCGTGATATTGGAAGTTATGTCAGCGAGGCAAAGGAAAAAGTAAAGCGAGAACTCACTGTACCTCAAGGTACATCGCTTGTTTGGAGCGGCCAATACGAATTTATGGAACGGGTGAAAGAAAGGTTAATTTTTGTTGTACCCATCACACTTTTCCTTATTTTCTTTTTGTTATATATCAATACGAAATCACTTGTTAAAACAGGTATTGTTTTGCTCGCAGTACCATTTTCATTGGTGGGAGCTGTTTGGCTATTATGGTTTTTAGGTTATAACATGAGTATTGCCGTATGGGTTGGCTTAATTGCTCTGGCAGGCGTGGATGCAGAAACGGGTGTTGTGATGTTGCTTTATTTAGATTTAGCTTACGATGAAGCAAAGAGCAAAAATCAGTTACATCAAATGAGCGACTTAACCAATGCGATTGTCCACGGTGCGGTGAAACGGATACGGCCTAAATTAATGACCGTAGGCACAACGTTTATGGGTCTCTTGCCCATTATGTGGTCTGCCGAATGGGAAGCAGGTGCCGATGTTATGAAACGCATTGCTGCGCCTATGGTGGGCGGTATTTTTACGTCATTTCTAATGGAACTTTTGGTTTATCCTGCCATTTATGCTGTTTGGAAATGGAGGACCGATTTTAAAGGTGCGGCAAACAAAACTATTTGATTCAGCGATTGACATCGCATAACATCAATGCATTAATCCCATACAGAGAAACATGAAACAAATTGCTATTTTTATATTCAGTTTTTTTATTTTAATTGCTACTTTATTTGCAGAGGCCAACATGACACAACCCGACCAGGAAAAAAGTGCTTTGGAAACCATTACTTTTGCAGGCGGATGTTTTTGGTGCATGGAACCGCCGTTCGAAAATTTAGAAGGGGTTGTTTCGGTAACTTCCGGTTACATGGGAGGGCATGTGAAGAATCCGACTTACGAGCAAGTCTGCGAAGGTGGTACGGGGCACGCCGAGGTTGTTCAGGTTGTTTACGATCCTTCTCGGATCGGTTTTGAGAAGTTGCTCAAGGTTTTCTGGATGAACATCGATCCAACAACCGTCAATCAACAGTTCGCTGACCACGGTGACCAGTATCGGACGGCTATTTTTTATCATACAGAAGAGCAAAAGCGGCTCGCAGAAACATCCAAAGCGCAATTGGCGGCTTCCGGCCGGTTTAATAAACCGATTGTCACAGAAATGACTGCTGCCGGCGATTTTTATCCGGCCGAGAATTACCATCAAGATTATTACAAAAAAAATCCTTACCGTTATAAATTCTATCGAATTGCCTCCGGGCGCGACCTTTATATCCACAAAAAATGGGGAACGGAAGCTAAAGAGCATTAAAAAAGGTTTTTTTAAGATATTTCTGAACCCAAAAATTAACTCCCCGGCACATCAAATAATTATTTGACATTCTTGGCTTTGATCGCCATACTGTTATAAGAAGTTGATGGCTTTGGAAATCATTTTATACCGCAAGGAAATCCCAGTTCGCCTTGCGGTTTTTTTTTGACCAAAGCGTAACACAATATTATTTTTGAAACAGGAGAAGAACATGGCAAAAGGTGTCGTAAAGTGGTTTGACAATGCAAAAGGATACGGTTTTATTGCTTCTGAAACAGGCAATGATGTGTTTGTTCATCATACCGCTATCCAAGGGTCCGGTTATAAAACGCTCGATGAAGGTCAGCAGGTCGAGTTTGAAATCACCAAAGGCCCCAAAGGTGAACAGGCCACCAACGTTGTCAAAGTAAGCTGACTTCACTGAACCCCGGCAAGGATCGCTTGCCGGGGTTTTATATTGATTTGACAAAACAGACAGCTCGCGTTATTGTAAGTAATAGAGTTGGTTCATTTAGTTTTTTGATTCCACATCGGACCTGCCGTTTTGATCGTCTCACCATCTCTCGGTGGATCTTAATCAATCCCGAGAGGCTTTTTTAATTATCTAGTCTTGAAGGGTACTTTAATGACACAGCAGAGGCGTGTTGCTCATCATTAAGGCAAAAGGAGTATCGCATGCGAAATTTAACTACCATTCTAACGTTGACCATTCTTTTCTTATCCATCACGAAAGGATCTCTTATGGCGAAGGAGCCTAACAAAGTTGCTCCCGGCAAAACGGTTCAAATTCACTATACACTCACGGTGGATGGTCGAGAGGTTGATTCCAGCAATGGCGGGGAACCGTTGGTTTATGAACAAGGCAAAGGCAACATTATTCCGGGCTTGGAGCACCAGTTAGAAGGGATGTCGGTAGGTGAGAAAAAACATGTGATCATTGGCCCTGATGATGCATACGGGCCCGTTAACCCAAATGCTTTTGTCAATGTACCCGTTGAAAAATTACCACCAGAAGCACGTCAACCAGGGGCTGTAGTGACAGCGCCGGGAGAGCAAGGTCAAACCATGCGTGCCATGGTAGTTGATGTGAAAGATAACCAAGCCACTTTAAATTTTAACCATCCGCTCGCAGGCAAAGAACTCGCTTTTGATGTTGAAGTGGTTGATGTGAACTAAAACTCCAGGAAAGGGCAATCCCCATGCAGTCAAAACTTTACGTTGGAAATTTGAGTTATAACGCGACCGAAGAAGAGCTTCGTAAACTTTTCGAACCATTCGGGCAAATACAATCGATTAATATCATTACCGATCGATTTACCGGCCAATCGAAAGGATTTGCTTTTGTTGAAATGTCTAGTGGAGAGGAAGCAGAAAAAGCTTTGCAGTTAGAAGGTACGGACTTCTTAGGACGTCATCTCCATATTTCTGAAGCCAAGCCGCAGGAACCAAGAGGCCGAAGCGGAGGTTTTAGAGACGGTAAATCGTCCGGTGGGCATTTTCATCGAGGCAAACGAGGTGACCGCCGGCAAGGCGGCGGAGGCGGGGGGCAGAAAAAAGGACCTAATTGGAAATATTAGATTTCGACCAATGGTTCGCTTAACAAAAAGCGCACCGCATCCGGGGGGTTTTCATTCATTTGTTGTGGTACCAAATTTCTTTCAAACATCTCCACCACAATTTTATCAGCCAATGCTTTTGACATGGCGCCGGAGTAATGAATGGCATCCACGTACACAGGTGCCTGAATGTTCTTTTGCATGTCAGCACAATAAATAAAGTGATCCCCCAAAGATTCCTTATCCTGAATTTCAGACATTAAATCGTAGATGTTTTTAGATAAAACGTTTTGTATGTTGCTGCTATAGGCGAAAGGATGGTATTGCAGATCGTATTCAAACCAAGGAGACGGTTGCCATACAAAGATTGTTTGGACACCGTATTCTTTCCCAATTGCTTCAATTAGTCGCTTGTTGGTTAAATATTCATTAACGGCTCTCATTAAAGAGGCTGGAATGTCTTCTGATTCTCCTGGTAAATCCTTCTGATTCTGGATAAGCGTCTTATATTTTATTTTGGCAAGTTTGTCAAAGACGGGTCTCAAAAGGGGCAAATGGTAAGCCAATTGAGATAACTGCCATCGAAATGATTGGTTCATGGCTTGGCGAAGCTCATCAGAAAAGACTGGCTCGTCGGAAAGATTTAAATTCTCATTGATACCGTCAATAAAAATAGCCATTTCAGGCACGGTGCCTTGAGTGAGTAGTTGTTGAAATAAAATCCGTTCCTGGGAGGAATAGTAGAACCCGCGCCCAAAGTTGTAGATCTTGACTTTGGTTTGATTGCTTATGGTATTAAACATGTCTTGCATATGTGAGGCAATGGTTTCGTTGTCCGACACACCATAGTTAAAGGTTGTCGATCCGCCAAATAAAAAAATATTAAAATTTTTAGACTTGGGAGGCCAAGGTCCTTGGTCCTTGGTTAATCGAAATCCATTCGGATCGACGTTTACATATTTACCTTTGTAAGGCCTTTCTTTAAATTGTGTAAAGGCTTCATACATAAACGGCCTGTCCCGCCAGCTTTCATTTAAGAGTTCGTTTCTTTCATCATCGCTTAGATTGGGATAGACAATCTTAAGTAAATCGCCATATTTTTCTATGACCGGATTGTAAATGAGATTAAATTGTTTGCGAATGGTTTGGAAGGCATAAAAGGCAAGGTTAAAGATGATAAAGAGGACAATAAAGTTAAAAAGCCAAAGCGCAATCCCTTGGTAGATTTTAGCGATTCGCATAGGCGTTCATCTCCCTATTCGTTATACTGTCATCAAAATAACCTGATCAAGCATAAAAGTCTAGAGAAAATAGAGCTTAATTGATTGGGTAGGATGACAGAAGATTAGAAATTTGTTATCCTAAGATAAGAATAAATCATACAAGAAGGAGGCAACCATGAAGAACATGACAGGTATTCCCATCGATATCGGCATTGAAGAACAAGCCAGACAAGATGTGGCGGCAAGTCTTTCAAAAGTGTTAGCGGATACTTATACGCTTTATCTAAAGACCCACAATTTCCATTGGAATGTGATAGGTCCGATGTTTCAAACATTACACCTCATGTTTGAAACACACTATAACGAGTTGTGGCAGGCAGTGGATCTGATCGCAGAGCGTATTCGCGCTTTGGGAGCATTTGCACCTGGTACTTATTCGGAATATGCGCGGTTGAGTTCGATCAAAGAAGAAAGCGGCAATGTTCAGGCCGAACAAATGATTAAATCATTGGTATCGGGTCATGAGGCCGTTATTCGCACTTGCCGACAGGCATTTCCGGTTGCTGATAAAGCCCAAGATCAAGTGACCATTGACTTATTGACCCAACGAATGCAGATTCATGAAAAAACAGCGTGGATGCTGCGAAGTTTATTAGGTTAATCACGGCAGATATGAATGGTTGCACGCATATGCGCTAAATCATGAACGAAATTAAATTTTTGACGTTAATTCAAAAAAGCGTCAAACGCACCAAATTAATTTTGTTCCGCCCTTTCCATATTCGCAAATGGTCAAGTTTGTTGGTGATTGCTTTTTTAGCCGGGGCATTAACCGGCGGCGGGGGAGGCGGGCATTCGGTTTCCAAACAGGATCAATCTGCTCGTCAAAATGATCAAGCCAATCACCAAAATCAACCCATCCCTGTTTCTCGCGTTACCCATGACGATACAAAGCAGGTCGAAACTGTTTCTCCGCATACAACCGAAGCGACACCTGATAAAGCACTCTTATCGACAACCGGACTTCCGGCAGAGCCGGGCGCTTCAGGTCGTTTGCCGTCCCAGACCACTCTGCTGATCGCAGGTTTTTTGTTGGGAATCGGACTGCTTGTATTTTTCAGTTGGATGTCAAGCCGCTTCCGCTTTATATGGATTTACGCCATTGCCAAAAATAGCACAGCCATCCGAGTTCCTTTTAAACAGTTTTTCTTAGAAGCCAATTCGTTGTTTATCGTTACCCTCATTTTACTTGTATTTTCTTTCGGATTAATGATGATTCCTATCGGCGCTGTCTTAATGTCGGTAGGAGGTGTCAAAAATTTTCTGGATCAAATAGGTCATTTACCATTTAGTGTTTGGATGAACCGTTTTGGATCATCCGTTTTGATTTTCATGCTGATTATCTCGAGTTTCTCGGTACTTCACATTTGGATTGAGGATTTTGTTTTACCGGTGATGATGGCGCGGCATTCAACTTTCTTGCCGGCTTGGCATGCTGTTCTTTCGCTTTATCGGGAGAACCGCCGTGTTTTTTGGTTTTATTTGTTTGTTAAAATAGGATTGAATATTATCACTGGGATGGCCATTGGCTTTATCATGCTAGCCTGGTTTATTGTTGTGTTATTATTGAGTGCTGTTGTTTTTGGTCTCCCTTATTATTTTCTGGCGGTAACATTGAAGGTCAACTGGTTATTTATCGCGTACGCAATCGCTGTCGGCATCCCTTACTTTATTTTATTGATGGCTAGTGTTTTATCCATTCACCTGCCTTTTGGTATGTTTTACCGGTGCTTGTCATTGTATTTTATGGGAACGATAGAGCCGCAATACCAATTGCTAGAGATAATGCCCGAAGAATTTTATGATTAAATTACTTGAAAGGGAACAGACCTTCTCAATATTAAGGAGTATTGCTTGAACTTTTTTAGTGACATTCATACGGTTAAAATACCCGATTTTTTGGATATCCTTTTCATGTCCGTGATGATTTATTTTGTTCTGATTTGGTTTAAAAAAACACGTGCCGCTTTTGTATTGATCGGGTTTTTTATCGTCGGCGGTTTGTACTTGTTTGCAAGACAATTCAACCTCACCTTAACCACCACCGTTTTTCATAGTTTCTTTACGGTGGTTCTCATCGCAGTCATTATTATTTTCCAGGAAGAAATCCGTTATTTTTTCGAACAAGTGGCCGTGTGGAGTTTGAACCGCCGTATTCGCAAAGGTAGAAAACTTCACTTACCGCCCAAAGAAATTGACATGCTGATTCGCACTTTGTTTGATTTTTCAAGGGAAAAAATAGGGGCTTTAATTGTTTTGCGAGGGCGCGATCTGATTGCCAGACACTTGGAAGGCGGTATTGATTTAAATGGAAACTTGAGCGAGCCATTGCTGAAAAGTATTTTTGATCCGCATTCCATCGGACATGATGGGGCGGTCATCATCGAAAATAATTTCATCGTTCAATTTTCAGCCCACCTGCCGTTATCCAAGAATTTCGGCCAACTGGACCAAGGCGGTACCCGGCATGCGGCGGCGCTGGGGCTTAGCGAAAAAACGGATGCGCTTTGTTTGATTGCATCGGAAGAAAGAGGAGTTGTTTCGGTGGCAAGAAGAGGTAATCTTCGAGCCGTTAAAAACCAAAACGAATTAAGAAATATCTTGGAATCATTTTACAGAGAAATAAATCCGCCCATGCAAAAGAAGTTTGCGGATTACATTTTCACCGAGAACTTTCGAGAGAAAGTTTTAGCTATTTTAATCGCTTTTTTACTTTGGTTTGTCGTGGTTTATGGCGCACGGCCTGTTTATAAATCGTTTTATGTCCCTGTTCAATTTAGACGTTTGGCGTCCGATGTTGAGTTGGCAGGTTATTCCCCCCAGTTTGTCAAAATCAGCATATCCGGCGCTCGGCGCAATTTTTATTTTTTCAGGAAAAAGAATCTCCAATTGATAATAGATGCATCTGACTGGACTAAAAATACGAAAGAAGCGACTATTTCGGACTCAAACCTAGTTTTACCGCAAGGTATTAACCTGAGAGAGATAACGCCTGATATCATTGCGGTAGATCTGGAGAGAAAAAAATAAATTAAAGAGCTTTCACCAATATAATAGCCGGTTGTCATTAAAATTTGTTTTTGGTAAGCTTTGTATTTCTGAGGAGAAATCATGATGGATGTTCAAGAAAGTGTGGCGGCCATTCAAAAGTTAATCGACACCGCCATTCAATTTGCCGTTAATTACGGTTTTCAAGTCATCAGGGCCATTCTGATTTTAATGGCTGGCTTTATAGCGGGGGATTGGATCAATCATGGTTTACTAAAATCTCTGACCAAAAAATGTCGATGTCACACTTCTGTTCCCACAACGGGATATTCATGAGATTAGTCAAACTGGTATCAATATATAAATTAAAATGAGTGAAGGGGGTGCCATGAAGAAAGCTGTGCGTCTTTTAGCCTTGACGGGTATTGTCATCATCGGTTTGATTTTGGCTAAAAATGTTGCTGCTAAGATGGCGGTTGAAAATGGTGTTCGATTTGTAACGGGGTTGAAACTGAACATGAAGCATTTTCGTATTGGACTGCTTGATTCCACGGTTGGGATTCGCGATCTCAAACTATACAATCCCAAAGGCTTTGAAGACAAGGTCATGGTAGACATGCCTGAAATTTATGTCGATTATATGCTGCAGCCTTTTTTTAAAGGTAAAATTCACTTGCCTGAAATCCGAATTCACTTGAAGGAATTTGTTGTTGTGCGCAAAGCTGACGGGACGCTCAACTTGGATGCATTAAAAGTGGTTCAGAACGAAAAGAAATCAGCGGAGGCTAAGAGGAAAAAAGAAGAACACGGGAAAATGCCCGAAATTCAAATTGATGAATTTCGCTTGCAGGTGGAAAAGGTTGTCTTCAGGGATTACTCCAAAAAAACAACCAATGAGCAGCCTTCCGTCAAGGAATTTAATATTAACTTGAACGAATCCTATTCAAACATTACGAATCCGTACAGTGTGGTTAGTCTCATTGTGGTGAAAGCTTTGGCCAATACAACCATTGCCTCACTCACAAATTTTGATTTGGGCTCATTGCAGAATTCAGTTTCGGATGTACTTGCTTCGTCCAAGAAAATCGCAGTCGAGGCTGCTTTAAAAGCGAAAGAAAGCGCTGCTCAGGCAGCAAAGGATGCTAAAAAAATGATTAGTTCTGCTCCGGACGATTTGAAGGAGACTGCCGGTGCTCTCACCCAGAAAACAAAAGGATTAAGTAAAGATCTTGCTGAAACAGCGGAGAGTTTAAAAGACAAACTGAAGTTACCGTTTGGCAGCAAAGATTAAGCGAAGTGTTGAGAACTTTCCATAAATTTAAATGAAAAAATTTAAGTTAACTCTCAGTCTTGTCTTATTAGGTCTATTTTTCATCATCCTGATTCAGAACTCAAACTTGGTTACCTATAAGTTTTTGTTTTGGGAAATCAGTATTTCGCAAATTATCCTGCTGCCCATTATCTTGTTAATCGGTTTTTTACTCGGTTTTAGTGCGGCACATTGGAAGTACCGCGAAAAAAATGCATGAAGGTTTTCGATGAAGACCGGGCTCATGTATGACTCTCGATTCTTAAAACATGATCCGGGCGAAACACATCCCGAATCACCGTCACGCCTTGAAGTCAGTTACCGCCATTTGGAAAACTTACCGTGGTTTTCCTCATTGTCGCTTTTCTCGCCGAGGGCGGCCGAAGAAGAATGGATCGCAACCGTGCATTCGCCCGATTACATTCACCATGTCAAAACAATCTGTGCAAGCGGCCAAACTTTACTTGATACGCCGGATGTCGGCATTTCGCGTGACTCATTTGAGATTGCCAAACTTGCCGTCGGCGGTGCATTTGGACTGGCCGATCAGATGATGGCAGAAAAGATTCAGAATGGATTTGCATTGCTCAGGCCGCCTGGTCATCATGCGGAAAATGGAATGGCAATGGGCTTTTGTATTTTTAACACGATTGCCGTTTTAGCCCGTTATTTACAAAAGAAACATCATTTGGATAAAGTGCTTATTTTAGATTGGGACGCGCATCACGGCAACGGCACCCAGCATACTTTCGAAGAAGATCCGTCCGTTTTTTACATGAGTTTGCATCAATTTCCATTTTATCCGGGAACAGGGGACGAGCGTGAGACGGGCATTGGCCGCGGGAAGGGATCGACGCTTAATTGTCCGATGCGTGCCAGATCCGGTGATGATGATTATCAAACAGTTTTTCGGGAAAAGATTTTACCTGCCGTTGATGCTTTTAAGCCGGATGCTATTCTTATATCAGCTGGTTTCGATGCCCATCGCTTTGATCCGCTTGCGAATCTTTATTTAAGCACCAACTTTTTTGGATGGATGAGCGAGAGAATGGTTGAGGCGGCCGAACGTCATGCCAAAGGCCGCCTGATCTCTATTTTAGAAGGCGGCTATAATCTGGGGGTGCTGCCCCAATGCATCGCGAAGCATATCGGGGCGCTTTCAGGCCATGTGGCTCCGGCTTGATTGAATATGCTAATATTTAACGCCGCGTACGAGTTTCTCCCTCTTCCCCTAAAATAAAGGGGGAGGAAATTCTGAATGTCAAAAACTTGCAAATGGCGTTAATATTTAAGTAAAGGGGATATTTGTTATGCGGATTAAAAAGAAGGTCTTTTGGATAGTCTTTTTAACAGGCGTTCTCGGCACGGCCTCTTTTTCTGCTTTTGCGTCATCGGATTATGACTGGGAAGGGTTTTTCTATCCTCAGGGTGATACGCTCAATACGCAAATTGGCGGACCTTTTAAATCGTCTGAGGATTGTTTGCGATGGGTGAAATCCCAAGCTAAGACCTCCAAAGACACCTATGAGTGCGGTAAAAATTGCCGCAAGAACGCGGGATTTACCACTTGCCAGGATATCGTTTACTGAAGTTACCGTTCAAAGATTGCCCACGACTCGCCGATAACCAAAAAGAGTGTCAAAATGCCAACCTTGCTTATAGTAGATGACGAATCGGAAATCTGTGAATTCCTGAAGGAATTTTTCAAATCAGACACGCAATTTAATATTTTAACCGCGACTGATCCCGATGCGGCGATCGAAATTTTGAAAAATGTAAAACCGGAAGGTGTTTTGCTTGATGTCAAATTAAAAGCACGCAAAACAGGTCTTGATGTATTGCAAGCAATCCGTGACATTAGCCCAAACACGAAAACCATCATGGTGACTTCTCATACCGATTATCATACAGTCGAACGTGCCAGAGTTTTAGGTGCGGTGGGTTACGTGACAAAACCTTTTTCACTGGAATATTTAGAATCCACTGTTCACACACGCGTGGCAAGCCTTTTTACCTAAGCATCCCCGAAGCACTTCTTTTGCTCTTCAGATTCTGTTATAATAAATACTTATTGGAGTAAGAGAGATGCAGAAACATTTTTATGTTTTGATTTTGATAACCGCTTTCGTTTTACCTGTCTATTCGGCTCATGGATCGGAAGGACAGGCAGCGTCGATTAACGCGCCAGCCTTACCGGAAATCAAACCGGTTCCACGAACCGGCATTGCTTTTGAGGCATATCGAAAAACCATCGACGATCTTTTCTACATTGCACTTTCGACCAATAAAGATCCTGAATTTGGCATTCATGCAATCATTGTCGGTCTCAATGAGAAACTCAAAGAGAATCCCAATGATCAAAACTCACTTGTTTTTTTAGGGCATGTGTATCGCATCTTAAACCAACCGGCCGAAGCCAATAAATTTTTTCAAAAGGCCATTGCTTTAGGGCAGGATGATCTTCATTTACATGCTTTCTCAGGAATGATGTTGTTGCAAGTCGACAACTATGAAGAAGCGCTTCAAAAGTTTAAAGCATCTTCCGAGCAAAATCCGAATGATCCGGATGTTTGGCATGCGCTCGGCAGACTACAGCTTCATTTACAGAAATTTGATGATGCCATTGCGTCTTACCAGAAAGCGTTGGAATTAAAGCCGGACAGCAAAGAAGCCGCGTTGATGTTAAGCGTGCTTTATCAAAAGAAAAAACAGTATGACGATGCCATCCGTGTTTTGGAACAATCCGTCAAACTGAATCCCCATGACAACGTCGCCAAATATTATTTGGGTGTGATTTACTTAGACATGCAGCAAATGGACAAGGCGCTTGGGCAATGGGAGCCGCTTTACTATGATGGGGTACGAGAACCGCAATTTTTGTTTAATCTATCAACCGCCTACGTGGAGGCGAAACAACCGGAAAAATCCAAAAAAATCCTAGAACACTTGCAGTTTTTTTACCCGAATAGTCCGGATCTTTTGTTTTTGACCGCTCAATCTTATCATCAAATGAACCGCTTAAATGATGCAGAGCGCAGCTATCGGGAAGTGATTGCCGAAGATCCTAAGTACATGAGTGCCTATGTGGGATTAGCACAAGTTCTGGAAGATTTGGGAAAAGAAAAAGATCGCCAGAAAGTTTTAAAACAGGTATCGGAAAGGTTTTCACAGTCACCCAAACCATCAACGAAACTCAAAGTACCGGAAGTTTAGAGAAGGACGCTGATGAAGCACTTTTGTTTTGTGGTTATTTTAATTGCATCACTGTTTATATTTGCCGAATTTGTTTTGGCAAAAGAAAACCCCGATTTGCCTCATTTTGTTGCTATTGAACCCTGGTTAGCGCGCGGCGGGCAACCAACGGAAGCGGGCCTTCGGCAGCTTCGGGACCAGGGTTACAAAACCATCATTAACTTTAGAACCGAGAAAAAATGGGATCAATGGGAAAGGAAGCGTGCGGAAGCGCTGGGTATGAATTACATTCACATGCCCTGGTCTGTTTTTTGGAATCCTTCGCCCGATTTATTTGACCAGTTTTTTGATTTGATCCATGATCCCTCCAAACAACCCGTTTTTTATCATTGCAAGCATGGCCAAGACAGAACTGGGACGATGAGTTTTGCTTATTATTTTCACGACAAAGGGTTATCCGAAAAGGAAGCGAAGGAAAAAGCTTTTGAGGTGGTGAAGCCCAATCTTCGTTATCGTTGGCTTGTCAACAGGCGGATCAAATTCTTTTTAAAGCAAGAAGCCCTTCACGCCGAGATGTCTGCAGGGAAGTAGCAGCTTAAAGTTTTGAATGTGTCCCGTCGCAAAAAGGCGGGTTTTGAGTATGTTTGCACTGACAAAGCGCAGCACGTTTCTTGGCTTCGATCTTGAATATGAGGGGCGTCAAACCAGTTCCGCGGTGCGAGCCGTCGCAATAAGGTTGGTTTTTAGAATGGCCGCACCGGCACCATGCGTAAGTACCGGCTTCTAATTCTAAAACAGCAGGTTTTTTATCGGCAATGAGCGGATCGCTCACGATAGTTCCTTTTTGGATAAAATCTGCATCTGAGCATTAAAGTCATAAATAATCGGAACGCCTGTTCCTAGATTTAATTCCAATACCTCTTCCTGGGTTAATTTATCGAGAAACATCACGATAGAGCGTAAGCTATTACCATGCGCTGCTACCAGTGTGTTTTTACCGTCTTTTAAATCGGGGACAATTTTTTGTTCGTAATAGGGAAGCGTGCGGGCTGCCGTATCTTTGAGGCTCTCACCGTTGGGAGGTGCGATATCGTAGCTGCGCCGCCAAATGTGTACTTGTTTTTCGCCATATTTTTTGGCTGTTTCGGCTTTGTTTAGCCCTTGCAAGTCGCCGTACATCCGTTCATTTAGGGCCTGGTCTGTTTCGATCGGAATGCCGGTTTGACCAATGGTTTCCAGGATAATGCTGAGGGTTTCTTGTGCGCGTTTCAAATCGGAGGTATAAGCCTTATCAAATTTGATATCTTTGAGCTTGTCTCCGGCTTTTCTAGCTTCTTCGCGGCCCAAATCAGTCAATTCAACATCCACCCAACCCGTAAACTTATTTTCCAGGTTCCACTGACTTTGTCCGTGCCTGACTAAAACCAACTTTGCCATGAATGACTTCCCCCCTTATGTCCCTCGAACGGATGACGTTATAACGGGGTATTATAGTCATGACATCAGAGAATGCAATACGCTTCTCAACATCAAAAAATGAATTGAAATGATTGTCAAAAACCGAAGAACCTTTATAATACCTGCATGGCTCATTTCAAAAATTACATCTTAGTACTTTTGATGATCGGACTATTGTGGCCGGAATCATTTTTACATGCCGACAAGGGAGATATTGTGAAAATCAAGATTGAAACAACCATGGGGGACATGGAAGCCGATTTGTTTGCTTCTGAGGCACCGAATACGGTGGCCAATTTTGTTAAGTTGGCGGAATCTCATTTTTATGACGGTATTATCTTTCACCGGATCATTCCGGGTTTTATGATTCAAACAGGCGATCCAACCGGAACGGGTATGGGCGGTCCCGGTTATAAATTTCAAGATGAGTTTTCACCCAATTTAAAACATGATAAACCAGGCGTATTTTCCATGGCCAATTCAGGCCCAAATACCAACGGCAGTCAATTTTTTATTACGGAAGTTCCGACGCCATGGCTAGACGGCAAGCACAGCGTTTTTGGTCAGGTAACAAAAGGCCTTGATGTGGTCAAAGCGATTGCCAATGCGGAACGTGACCGGCGGGACAAACCTTTGAAAGACGTTGCGATGGTCAAAGTCACCGTTTTGTCGAAGTCATGATTACCCGCGAACAAGTCATCGATAGATTAAAAACCGTTTACGACCCTGAAGTCCCGGTTGATATTTGGGAGTTGGGGCTTATTTATGAAATTCAAATTAATGATTCAGCGGTTCACGTTAAAATGACGCTGACCTCGCCTTCATGTCCTTCGGCTCAACAAATACCGGCAAACGTCAAGTCATGCCTGGCACAGATTCCCGAAGTATCTGATGTGGCAGTAGAAGTGGTTTGGGAACCGCAGTGGACAGCAGAGTTGATCAGTCCTGAAGGCAAAAAGATTTTAAAAATCGATACATAATGTGCCTCGCTAGGTTGTCGTGGTAGAACATTTTAAAGATGCCCACCAGTTGTATCAAGAAGCCCTGCGTTTATTCAAAGCTTACAAGTACGAAGAAAGCACACACCTTTTAGAAGAATCGCTCACATTAGAGCCCCGTCACGCGAATGCTTTGGAAGCGTTAGGCGTTATTTATGGCAAGTTGAATCGTTTGGACGAAGCCATTCAGTTAATGAAACGCTTGGCGGAAATCGATCCGGACCATGTGATGGCGCACACCAACTTGTCGCAGTTTTATGTCCGAAAAGGCATGATTCAGGAAGCAGAAGCCGAACAAGCTGAAGCCAGGCGTTTATCTTGGAAAGCAGAACTCAGAGCACAAAACAAAACAGAATCCGAAATCAACGCTTTGACCCAAGCCGAGGAAGAAAAAGAAAAAGAATCGGCGCTGAGAAAAATCGAACAATATCGCAAAGTGATTGATTTTGATCCCAATGACGTCCTGGGTTATTTCTCGTTGGGGTCGGCTTACGCGCAAGCAAAACAGTTTGAAGATTCCATGAATGCTTTTAAAAAAGCCATTGAAGTTGATCCTAAACATTCCCCCTCTTATGTAGGGCTCGGAGAAGCTTTTGAAGCTTTGGGAAAAAAAGAAGAGGCACTTCAAATTTACAAACAAGGTATCCCGGTGGCAGATGACAGAGGTGATATTGTGCCGCTCAGGAAAATGGAAAACCGTGTCCGCAAGCTAACCCAATCCGCTTCATGAACCTGCCGTTTATTTTCTTAGCCAGCCAGTCAGCCAGACGTCAACAATTACTCAAAGCTGCCGGCCTGCGGTTTCGGGTGGTTAAATCCTCTTTTCAAGAAAGGCACTTTGTAGGTAAGCCTCGACAAACGGTTCTTTGGAACGCGAAAGGCAAAGTGCGCCGCGCTCGCGTCAAAGCGAAAACAGGAATTATTTTGGGCGCAGATACGATTGTTTATTTTGAAGGAAAAATTGTGGGAAAACCCAAAAATCATCAACACGCTATCCGGATGATCTGGCGTTATGCCGGTAAACCGCAATGGGTTTATACGGGACTTGCACTTTTTAATTTGGAGAGCAGAAAGTGGGCAACAGCGGTTGTGAAAAGCAAAGTCATCATGAAAAAGTATGATGAAAATGTTGTTAAAAAGTACGTGGCCAAAACAAACCCCTTGGATAAGGCCGGCGGTTATGCGGTCCAAGAGCGGGGAGATCGGTTGATTGAAAAGGTCATTGGGTCTTACACCAATGTGGTTGGATTACCTGTAGAAAAGGTGAAGGCATTATTGGGTAAATCTTTCTTCCCATTGACCCGATAAACTGATAAAATACCTTAAGTCTAGTCTATTAGGAGAAAATCAGAGTTGTGAGAGCAAAAAGAGGCCCCCTTAATTTACCCATCTTAACGGGGGTAATCTTCCTTCATGCAGGGGCGCTATTAGCCCCATTTACGTTCAATTGGCCTGCCTTCTGGGTATTCTTAGTCCTATGGTGGATGACCAATGGTCTGGGTATTACCCTGTGTTATCACCGTTTACTATGCCATCGGAGTTTTCAATGTCCGAAAATATTGGAATATTTTTTCGCCGTCTGCGGCGCCCTGACATCTCAAGGCGGTCCAATTAGTTGGGCGTCGACCCACCGTTGTCATCATGCTAATTCAGACACAGACGAAGACCCCCACAGTCCTGTGCATGGTTTTTGGTGGTCTCATATGTTTTGGTTCATGCATCAGTTGCCGGAGGTTGGCACCAAAGAATTTGCTATCCGTTACGCGCCGGATCTTTACAAGGACCGTTTTTATCGGTTATTAGATCGTTACGAATGGATTTTACAATGGGTGCTAGGTCTATTTTTATTGTGGTGGGGCGGCTTATCTTTTGTCATTTGGGGTATTTTCTTGCGGACCGTGGTGGCACTTCATTGCACCTGGTTAGTAAACTCAGCAGGGCACCGGTGGGGCTATCAAACTTTTAAAACAGGAGAATACTCACGCAATTTATGGTGGGTAGGTTTATTGGCATTTGGCGAAGGCTGGCACAATAATCACCATGCTTTTCAATCCTCTGCGGCGCATGGTCTGAAATGGTGGGAGTTTGATATCACGTATCTCACGATCAAGCTGTTATCGCGTCTGGGCCTTGCCTGGGATATCCGCATGCCAAGCGCTCAAGCTATTCAAGCCAAATCCTGACTTTCTTCTCATTCCATAATAAGTTAATTTCCGCCGTCTTCCTCCTATTCCTTTTACCCATGCGAAAACCTATGATAGAATTATAGATAAGCGATTTTTATTAACGTAGAAAGGGAACCGCAGCGTGACGGCAAAAAAATCAGCACTTATTTTGATGGCTCATGGAAGCAAAGATCCCAGATGGTGCGAACCTTTTCAGCGCCTGGAAGGGCAATTAAAGAAAACACTTGGCCAGGATGGCGTCTATCTTTCTTATATGGAATTTGCAGAACCCACGCTTTTGAATGCCGCCGAAAGTGCGGTGAAAGCAGGCGTTTCTCAAATCAAAATATTGCCTCTTTTTATGGCCGGAGGCGCTCATTTGGTGCAAGATATTCCGCCTTTGGTCGATCAAATTAAAAAGGCTTTTCCGGCGCTTGATATCGAGACCCTGGGGCCGGTGGGAGAACAGCCGCGTTTTGCCGATTTAATTTGTCAAATTGCCGTGGAGGCTGCATGAAGAAGAGAATGGTCGGCGTTATTTTTTGCATTTTATTTCTGGGTTTATGGATACCCGGCGTTTTCTCCAAAACACCTACCACTGAATCTCCCGAAACGATTGCCAATCGTGTTTATAATGACATTCGGGTTGCCAATGAGTTGACTGCGCAAGCAGCTAAAACATTGCGGTTAAGCGACGATCAGAAAAGCAAAGAAGTAGCCGTTCACTTGTATGTTGAAGCAGGCAAATTATTTGAAAAATCACACCATGTTTTGCAAGCGTTAGGTCCGGATCATGTGCCGCAAGCCGACATTGATGGTAGTTACGAGGCCATGAAAACCTGCATTGATGCGGTTAATCGAATTAAGCAACACATGTAAACATTCCATTGGATTGACATGTCCATTTTGAAAGTTGCCCGTCTTGGTCATCCCGTGATTCGCCAATTAGCCCAACCGCTTTTGCCGGAAGAAATTCACACCGAAGAGATACAAACATTCATCCTTGATATGATTGATACCATGCGCGAATATGACGGAGTTGGCCTCGCCGCGCCGCAAGTCCACGTTTCCAAACAAATTGCCGTGATTGAAGTGAACCATAACCCGCGTTATCCGGATATGCCTCAAATTCCTCTGACCGTTTTAATCAATCCATTCTTAAAAGAGAAATCAGAAGCAACGGAAGAGGGGTGGGAAGGATGTTTGAGCATCCCTGATTTAAGAGGTGTGGTCCCTCGGCACGAATCTTTAGTTTGTGAAGCCCTTGATCAAAACGGAAAGCCGATTACAATAAGTACGAAGGGATTTTTTGCCCGCGTGATTCAACACGAGTTTGATCATTTACAGGGGCATGTCTATTTGGATAAGATGCCTCATTTAACCACTTTAACGTATTTAAATGAGTTTTCAAAATATTGGGTATCCGAAACATGAGTGCCGGAAAATGGGCGGTCATATTCTTTATGGCGTTGTTTGTCAGTGCCAGTGCAGCCAAGGTGAGCCAAGCCAGAGAGATGACCGAAGTCGAGAAGTTAGAATGGCAGGTTAAACAATTAAAGGACAAACTTGATATGGCGCAAAAAGAGTATGTTCAATCGCAGCGCTGGTCATTTAAATCATTTTTAAATCAAGCCAAAGGCAAGGGGGAAACGCAGAAGGAAAAGATTGATGTGGTGCGTAAGCAAATGTCTGCGGCGGAGAAAGAAAAAACAAAAGAAAAAGAACTAGAAGAAATAAGATTGGAATTAAAAAAAGCCGAAGCAAAACTACAAGCAGCCAAACGCCGTTAACATTAGGATTTCTCATGCCGTCATTGCAGGATAGTTTCAAAACTAAAACCAAACTGACAGTAGCCAGTCAAGAATACGTTTATTATAGCTTGACTGCCCTTCAAAAAACGAGTCAGTGCGATTTGTCGCGCCTGCCTTTTTCCACCCGGATTCTGTTGGAAAATCTTATTCGCACCGAAGACGGACACTTGGTAAAACGAACGGACATTGAGAAACTTCTTCATTGGGATCCGCACGGCAAAGTGGAATCCGAAATTGCTTTTACGCCGGCGCGCGTTTTGCTGCAGGATTTCACGGGCGTTCCTGCCGTTGTGGATTTGGCAGCCATGCGGGATGCCATTCGTGAGATGGGCGGGGATCCCGCCGTGATCAATCCTTTACAGCCGGCCGATTTGGTGATTGATCATTCCGTTCAAGTTGATACGTTTGGTACCAAAGAGTCATTCAATCAAAATACCAAAATAGAATTTGAACGCAATCAAGAGCGGTACCAATTTTTGAAGTGGGGGCAGCGTGCCTTCAAGAATTTCAGCGTCGTCCCTCCGGGCACCGGCATCGTCCACCAAGTGAATCTTGAGTATTTGGCATCCGTCGTTTTTGAAAAAGATGATCGGGGAGAAAAATTACTTTATCCCGACACCCTTGTCGGCACTGATTCTCACACCACCATGATTAACGGATTAGGCGTGCTGGGCTGGGGCGTGGGCGGTATTGAAGCGGAAGCGGCCATGCTGGGTCAGCCTATTTCGATGTTGATTCCTGAAGTGGTAGGGTTCAAGCTTATCGGAAAGTTGCGTGAAGGCGTCACGGCCACCGATTTGGTTTTGACTGTGACACAAATGCTGCGTCAAAAAGGTGTGGTAGGAAAATTTGTAGAATTTTTTGGTCCGGGATTGGATGCGCTGACATTGCCGGACCGAGCCACTTTGGCCAATATGGCTCCCGAATACGGCGCTACTGCGGGCTATTTTCCCATTGATCAAGTCACGATTGATTTTTTGCGTTTAAGCGGGCGTGATGCCGATATGGTGGCGTGTGTTGAAGCATATGCCAAAGCGCAGGGACTGTTTCGAACGTCTAAAACCAAAGATCCCGAATATTCTGATCGTTTGGAACTCGATTTGGTTTCGGTGGAAGCAAGTCTGGCAGGCCCCAAACGTCCTCAAGACAGAGTCGCTTTGAAGCAGGTCGGCGAGTCATTTCAGAAAGCATTTAGTTCGATGATGAAGAAAGATGCTGATCAACCAGGCAAAACCAGCAGTTTAGAACACGGTGCTGTTGTGATTTCAGCCATTACGAGCTGTACCAATACATCCAACCCCGCCGTCATGATCGCGGCAGGTTTATTGGCCAAAAAAGCAGTTGAACGCGGCCTGAATGTTAAACCATGGGTTAAAACCAGCTTGGCACCGGGCTCAAAAGTGGTCATGGATTATTTAAAAGCGGCGAAACTGCTTGAACCTCTCGAAAAACTTAAATTTAATTTGGTAGGATTCGGCTGCACGACCTGCATCGGCAATTCGGGCCCCTTGCCGGAACCGGTTGCCTCCGAAGTCAAAGAACGTGATTTGGTGGCCGCTGCCGTGCTTTCGGGAAATCGTAACTTTGAAGGGCGTGTTAATCCATTGGTGCGCGCTAATTATCTTGCCTCACCCCCGTTGGTTGTCGCTTATGCGCTTGCCGGCAATGTGAATATTGATTTATCAAGCAAACCAATTGGTCAAGATCAAGGCGGCCGCGATGTTTTCTTGCGCGACATTTGGCCGTCACAAAAAGAAATCCAAGAAGCAATGAAATCGGTTACTGCTGACATGTTTAAACAGCAATACGGCCATGTTTTTGAGGGCGATGAGAGCTGGCGTCAAATTCAAGTGCCTTCGGGCGACACATTTGGATGGGATGAACATTCGACTTACATTAAGAAGCCGCCTTTCTTACAGGCCGTTCCAAAGAAGCCGGCTCCATTATCCAATATTCAAAATGCAAGAACTTTGGTGATGGTGGGAGATTCCGTGACAACAGATCATATTTCACCGGCCGGTTCCATTGCAGCTGATAGTCCGGCCGGTGAATATTTAATTGCGCGGGGTGTTCAACCCAAAGCATTTAATTCGTACGGAGCCCGCCGAGGCAATTTTGAAGTAATGGCACGGGGAACTTTTGCGAATATTCGGTTGAAAAACATGTTGGCATCCGGAACAGAAGGCTGCTGGACAAAATATTTGCCGGACGGAAAAGTCATGAGTATTTATGAAGCAGCTATGAAATATATCGATGCCGACATCCCGCTTTTAGTGATGGCGGGAAAAGAATACGGAACTGGTTCTTCGCGTGATTGGGCGGCCAAAGGCCCGGCGCTTTTGGGAATTAAAGTTGTTTTAGCAGAAAGTTTTGAGCGCATTCACCGGAGTAATTTAATTGGAATGGGAATTTTACCGCTTCAATTTCAAACCGGAGAGTCGCGGGAATCATTGGGTTTAAAGGGAGACGAGGTGTTTGATTTTACGGGAATTGCCGAAGGTTTATCACCAAAGAAAAAAATAACAGTGGCGGCGAAAGGTGCACAAAGTAAGAAAACTTTCTCATGTGTTTGCCGACTTGATACTCCGGCCGAGATTTCTTACTATGAGCATGGCGGTATCTTGCAATTCGTGTTGAGACAATTGAGTAATCAGTGATGAATGGCACTAACTTAAGCTCAAAACGTTCATTCTGACTGTTTGACACTGACCACCGAACACTGATCACTTAATTCAAGGAGATCCAAATGGCGCTTGTTGAATCTGTTACCGTTCCTTTGAATTCTAAAATGCCCGCGTTTTCTCTGACAGATCCGAGCGGCCAATCATACGATAGCAAGACTTTAACCGGCCCCAAAGGTTTGTTAATCGCCTTTACTTGCAATCATTGTCCTTATGCCATTGCCGTTTGGCCACGGCTCATTCATTTGGCTGCTGAAGCAAAAGAAAAAGGTGTTAATACAGTCGCCATTAACCCCAACATTCATCCCGATTATCCCGAAGATGCACCCTCTCAAATGATCTCAGAGATTAAAAAACGAGGGATTTCATTTCCTTACCTGATTGATGAAACGCAGGCAACTGCCAAACTTTTTAATGCCCAATGTACGCCTGACCTTTATTTGTATGATACCCGGCAGAAACTGGTTTACCATGGCCGTTTTGATGATAACTGGCAGGATGAATCAAAAGTTAAGAAACAGGATCTCAAAGACGCCATTCAAAATCTGGCAGCGGGTAAACCAATAGCCGGAAAACAGTTTCCATCCATGGGCTGCTCGATTAAGTGGCGGGATTAATTGCATACCCTTTAAGACGTATCAAATCAACGCCTAAAATTAATCATACCCGGCATTAAACCATTGCCGTACTTCTGTCGTCTAAAGAGGTATCAATAGGGTGAAGAACACCTTCAATGACGATAAAAGGATGAAGCATTTAACTGTGATGCGCCATTTCAAATATTTGATTATTCTTTTCGGGGTTTTTTGTTTGAGCACGGTTTTGGCTTATGCTGAAAACGAAACCGCTGCTTTCAGTTCAAATGTAGCTGATCAAATGACCAAGCTTCAAGAACTTAAAACGCAGGACCCGGCTGCTTATCAAGCATTGATAGCTCAAAAAAAAGCGCACATTAAACGATCGTTAGCGCAATTGCCGCAGGAAAAGCGCGCAAAGGCGCTTGCATTCTTAAAAAGCGACCGTCCGTTAACCAAACAACATTTGCAATATATTAAGCGTCATCACCCTAGGCTCTTTGAGAACATTAGGCAAAATAGAATGAGCGATATTCAAAAATTCGCATCCAATCACCCCGAACGTTTTGAACGCTTGATGCAAAATCATCCCGGGGCGCGGGAATGGTTTCAGAAATCTCAAGTGAAAAAAGAGAAGATGAAAGAGCATTTTCAAAAAATGAATCCGGAAGAAAAAAAGCGGGTAAAAGAAAAAATGAAAGACCGCCGGCCAGCCAAAGAATCGCCTTCCGGATTTAATCCACCCACACGGCGTGATCGTCAAGTTTCACCGGCCGGTGATGAGATAAATATGCGTCAGAAAAAGATGAAAAGCCGTTGGCAAAGCAATCCGGGCACTCGAGAACGAGATCGAGAGCAACCCATGTCAAAAAGGCGGTCTCGAAGGAACCGTTAAGGAAACGGGGGCAGATTACACTGACCAAAACGGACGCTGAATTAGTCGTTGCTTTTCAAGAAGGGAATGAGGCCGCATTTGATGAGTTAGTGAGGCGTCACATGGAGAAGGCTTTGTCTTGGGCTTATAGCATGGTAGGCAATTATGAAGATGCAAAAGACTTGTCACAGGAGGCTTTCGTGAAATCGCATAAAGCACTCAAATCTTTTGCGTTAAAATCGGCTTTCAGCACTTGGTTTTACCGGATCTTGGTCAATACGGTAAAAGATTATTTTCGCTCAAAAAAATGGCAAAGATTTTTAAAATGGGAATCAAGCGAGTCGATGGATAACTTTTTTCAAACCGTTCAAGCGTCCGGTGCCGGTGCGGATCGGTCCGTTTTGCAAAACGAATTGGCTGTGCAAATGACGAAAGCAATCACAGCACTGCCTTTGAAGCAGCGGACGATTTTTACTTTGCGGTTTATCGAAAACCATTCGATTAAAGAAATCAGTGAAATAACGGCGAATTCGGAAGGAACGGTGAAAGCGACGATTCACTTTGCAATTCAAAAAGTAAAACAATCCCTGGCTCCTTATGTGAGTCATCGTGAGGTGTCCTATGGACTTTAATTCGGAAGAACAAAAAATAAAAGACTGGTTCGAAAAACATCCGCTCAAAGAGCTGCCAAAAGAAATTACCAAGAATTATGTGGCGGAAGTAAGGGAAAAAATCAATGCAGAAGCTGCCGGGCCGCATTTTGGTATTCAGGCGTTTGCTTTTTCCTTTGCATTGGTTGGCGCGTTGGCGGTTCTTTTCCTTCTGAATCATCAGTTTCAACAAGTCATGGAAATGCTTCAACCGCAAGAAGTGATCACAACACCCGTATCTTCACAGGTGACATTGCCCCCCGTTGTTTCGACGGATGCAAATGCAGAAAAAAGGGTAAGTGAACCTGAAGTGCTTGACAAACCCGAGCCGGTTATATTAAAACAAACCGAAAGTTCACAACCAGCCGAATTGGACGTGAATCAAGTGATTAATTCCATCGCAGACGATATTTTTATTTTGGAAATGCTGGGTGAAACCGAAGGGTTGGAAGACCTATTGCCCGCGAATGAAGATAAGTTCGCTTCCGAATTAGAGTTCTTCGGTCAAATTGTGCCCGCGATTTAAAGATAGGAGACAAGACGTGGCTGAAATCACCGTTTATCAAAAACCAACTTGCACCACTTGCAAAAAAGTTTATGCGGCTTTAAAAGAAAGCGGCGTTGATTTTGCGGCAATTGATTATTACGTTGAGCCCATTCCTAAGAGGAAATTAAAAGAATTAGTTCAAAAGATGGGAATTTCTGCCAGTGAACTTTTTCGTAAAAAAGAAGAAATTTATAAAGATCTCAAATTGGCTGAAAAAAATCTTTCGGATGATGAAGCCATTGAACTCATGAGTGTTTATCCGGATCTGCTGGAGCGCCCCATTGTCGAAAAAGGGGATAAAGCCATTTTGGCAAGGCCTGCCGGGCGTCTGAAAGAAATACTTTGAGCGGTTCTCAGGCCTTTGTTGTTGTCTGACGAGAATTAAGAAATTTAAGATATTGCTTTTTAATCACGTTGGCAGGTAACGCATAAACGGGATTGTGCGTCCCGGCTTGTGCCGCCGCAATAAACCCCACAAATTCACCCCTTTGATTTAAGAGAGGGCTGCCGCTGTCGCCCTGATACGGATTCAGCTTGAAATGAAGCCGAATCATATTAACAAATGGCACCCCTTCCTTGGTTGCCGCATTTTCCCAGCTGAGCCCGATAACTTTTCCGCTGCTGATAGCGCCATCCGTTAAACTTGATCCGCCGATGGTAAACAGTTCTTCACCAACCGCCAAATGATCCGAATTGCCGAATTCGATGGCTGGGATAAAAATATCGGGCTTGAACCGTAAAATGGCAATGTCTTTGCCGGATGCCTCATAAACTAACGCCGCTTCTTTCTTCTGATTATCATGAAAGGTAACCGTAATGCGGCTGGCATCTTTGACGGTATGTAAATTGGTCACAATAAAACCGAGGCTGCTGATAATGACGCCAACCCCATTGCGTTCATATTTCACGGCGGCTAAATTGGATAAGATGACGGCACGGCCTGTCTGGGGGTCAATAAAGCCTTGGTTTCCTGTATTCACGATTCCGCCGGCTTCTGATTTGATATGGACGACAGAAAGGGTTGCATTTTGGACAGAAGAAAGACCTGCTCCAAACGCTGACGATAGCGGAATGGCGTTCACGATCAAACTCCAGATAAACAAACAAAAAAGAGAAGCCATATTCAGCTTTTTTCTCGGTTCCGCTAGTACCGTTAGACAATCTAAAAAATTAAAGCGGTCAGCCCTATACTAAAATAACACGCGAATGGTGTTGCTGAGCCGCTAATAATAATAATTGTCTAACGGCACTAGACTCTACAGCCACTTGCTACTATAATAGTAACCTAAATTTTAATCCAAAACCAATGATATCGGGTAGGTATACCCTTATTTAAGCAGGAAAGGTTTTTATGGCTGTGGCAAATCAAATTATCACGGAAAATAAAATTGTGATTAACTGGGTGAACGAAATTGCAGAACTTTGTCAGCCCGATAAAATCTATTATTGCGATGGTTCAGAGGAAGAAAAGCAGAAATTAACTGAAGAAGCCGTTCATCTCGGAGAAGTCGAATACCTGAACCAAGAAAAGTTGCCTGGCTGTCTTTACAGTCGTTCTGATATTAATGACGTTGCCCGCACCGAACATCTGACTTACATTTGCACGCGGAAAAAAGAAGACGCGGGTCCGACCAACAACTGGCTTGACCCCCAACAAGCTTATCAGAAGCTGCATGACACCTTGCGCGGTTCCATGAAGGGCAGAACGCTTTATGTGGTGCCGTTCATCATGGGCCCGGCAGGTTCTCCCATCAGCAAAATCGGCATTGAATTAACCGATAGCGTCTATGTGGTACTGAACATGCGCATCATGACCCGTATGGGCAAAATTGCATTTGACCAACTCGGTGATTCAGATGATTTTACACGCTGCATTCATGGTAAAGTAAAACTCGATATCAATCATCGAGCGATTGCGCATTTCCCGGAAGATAATACCATTATTTCCGTTAACACAGCTTATGGCGGTAATGCGCTTTTGGGGAAAAAATGTTTGGCGCTCCGTATCGGGAGTTTCCTAGGAAAAACACAGGATTGGATGGCCGAGCACATGCTGATCATCGGCATCGAAACACCAAAAGGGGACATCCATTACATCACAGCCGCCTTCCCAAGTCAGTGCGGTAAAACGAACTTAGCCATGTTGGTTCCGCCGGCACCGCTCAAAAAACTAGGCTACAAAGTTTGGACAGTCGGCGATGACATTGCCTGGCTTAAAATCGGTCCGGATGGCCGGTTATGGGCAATCAATCCTGAAAATGGTTTCTTTGGTGTCGCGCCGGGAACCAGCATGAAATCAAATCCGAACGCGCTTAAAACGATTCAGAAAAATACGATTTTTACGAACGTGCTTAAGACACCGGAAGGCACTGTTTGGTGGGAAGGTTTGGACGGTGATCCGCCGAAAGAGGGAACTAATTGGAAAGGCGAACCTTGGACACCCGCATCAAAAGACAAAGGAGCGCATCCTAACTCGCGCTTTACAGCGCCTGTCGAACAATGCCCGTCTGTTTCGCCCGAATTTGAAAATCCAAAAGGGGTTCCGATTAGCGCGATGATTTTTGGAGGCCGGCGTGCCAAAGTAGCGCCTTTGGTTTATGAAACCTTCAATTGGGAGCGGGGTGTTTATGCCGGCGCTACCATGGCATCAGAAACCACCTCGGCAGCCACGGGTCAAGTCGGTGTGGTGAGACGGGATCCGATGGCTATGTTACCTTTTATGGGGTACCACGTGGGTGATTATTGGCGGCATTGGCTTAACATGGGTAAGAAAATTAAGCATGCGCCAAAGATTTTCCATGTGAACTGGTTCAGGAAAAATGAAAAAGGCGATTTCATTTGGCCCGGATTCGGTGAAAATTTAAGAGCGCTTTTGTGGGTCATCGAACGCTGTCAGGGTAAAGGTCAAGCACAGGAAACGCCGATCGGTTATGTGCCGACTGCCAATGCGCTTAACACAGAAGGTCTTGACTTATCCAAAGCCGATCTAGAGTCACTACTGAGTGTTGATTCTGCTGAATGGCAGGAAGAACTGAAAGGCCAAGTAGAGTTTTTCGATAAAGTAGGAGATCGCTGCCCCAAAGAAATTCGCGAAATACACGCGTCTCTTACCAAGAGTTTTGCTTAAGACATTCCTAAAGAGATCACGCATGAATGGGCGGGCAATTAAAAGCCCGCCCATTTAAATATAAACAGCGTTCATACGGGGCGGGGTAGCTCCCAGCCGAAGGCTGGTCCGCCTTTGGCGGAAGTTGGTGTTCTTAAGTGAGTATTTATGTTTAACGTTTACGTACTTAAAAGCTTGAAGAGCCGAAAACGTTATATTGGATTTACTAGCAAAAGTCCTGATAAAAGATTGAGCGAACATAACGAAGGTACAAGTCAGTGGACAAAGCAGCACAAACCTCTTCAACTTCTTCATCTTGAATCTTTCGATAGCAAAAAAGAAGCATTAAAGCGAGAGCAATTTTTAAAATCAGGTCAGGGAAGAAAGTGGCTTGATGAGAATGTTGACATCGCTTAATAATGGTTAGTAATGGCGGGGTAGCT
>Ga0210050_1000094_pt1 | contig 112992 bp, 82 predicted proteins | sample CryGey132114_all_FD_185463 | JGI IMG/M metagenome (GOLD analysis project Ga0210050, IMG submission 185463) | Groundwater microbial communities from aquifer - Crystal Geyser CG22_combo_CG10-13_8/21/14_all (SPAdes) (version 2) | ecosystem: Environmental > Aquatic > Deep subsurface > Groundwater ... | reverse complement strand
CATCCATTCCGATGTAAATCATTTCCAAGCCCCCTTTCCGTTTGTTGGTTTCCCAACATAACGATCGGGCAACTCGGTCTGATCGTCAACCCCAACTTACGCAGGGGGCTTATTCATAGAATCTCCTTGTGGGCTCCCTAATATTTTACCCTTAAAAGCTGTTTGCGAATGGCCTTCAATTCTTAAAATGTTTCCCGATAAAAAAACCGATGACGACTCCAAAAAGCAGAAGGAGCGGCAAAAACAGGATTCCCGACATGCTGAGCTTCCAAAACAGGAACCGGGCGGAAACAACCTGAGTGTTTTGAAGCAATACCACCAGAATAACAATTCCCAGAACAAGCCAGGCGATATTTTTAGGTTTCATTTTGAAGAGACCCTCTGTACTTCTGGTTTGAAAGCTCCGGTCAGGGCTGATGCCCTTTCGAGCAATTCGCGTACGCGCTCCAGGCGGTTCTCGAATCGTGTTTTGTCATGAGGCGACTGGATGCTCCGCTGTGCTAATTCGGCAATCTCCTGGATTTGTTCGCGAAGCACCCGCAGATGCTCCGCGTTGTGCGTCATCCCGGCAATGGTTTCGATGCCGCTCAGAATCCGCAGCATGATGGCAAGATTGCCAACGGCGCTGACTCGGATTTGATCGAAGGCTTCCGCGGCTAGTCCCGCAAAGGTCGGACCGATGGCGATCACTCTTAGATGCCCTTCTTCATAACGATACGGGGAGGGAATATTTCGTCCGGCGAGGCGCGTCAGAATCCCCGTAAGATAATCCACGCACATAATGCCCGTTGTGGTGTCATTGGTGCTGGGGGAAAGCGCCCGCAATGCCATGTCCACAATTTGCCGGATACCGAAAGCGGGATCCTGTTCCACCGTGCGGTGGCGGTCAATGTGGTAGGCCTCCCGCAGGGCGGCGATCATGTCCTCTTCGGGCGGGTTCTCCATAGACATTGAGGCAAGCGTGGTGTTGTGGACCACAAAATCTCCAATACCCCGTTCCATCCGCACAATCGTTTCGTGCTCCCGGGCCAAACGAAGAAGTAACTCGTTATCCACGCTTTGGATGTAGCCATCCCTCACCGCTGTGACCGCCTGCCATTTCTGCTTTGAAAGAAAAAGTTGGATCTGATCCTTCGCATCGTCCCCCGGGCCCCGGCCGAGTCGTTCCGGAAACAAACGGTGAACGGCCGTTATGGTGTCCCTGGCAACCGAAGCAATAATGCTTGAAGCCTCAATCGATGATGCGATGTGATGAATAAAGAAAATGAGAACGCTGATCCCACCCAATGCCAGTACGACCCCGAAAGACACGGCCAGACTCGGGACAAATCCTCCCTCATCGCCGCTGCGGATGGTGCGCAGTACCAGCAGGCAATAGGTGAAAATTCCGGCAAAAATTCCGAGCACGACCTGGGTCACACGGTCGTTCATGAAATTCCGTACAATTCGTGATGTATATTGGCTTGAGGCCAGCACCAGAATCATCAACGTCATCGAAAATGTGACGCCTACGACGGTCATCATGGAACCGGCGATCATGGACAGCATGCTGCGCGCGCCTTCAGCGCCTACACCAAACAGGCGGGGCCAGCGCGCCAGCCAATGATTTCCCCCGGTGTAATCGATTTGAATCAAGGTCGAGGCAAGGATAATGTTCAGCGCAATAATCACGGAAGGCACAAACCAAAAGCTGGTCCGTAGATGCCCCCAAATCCGTTTGAGTTTATTCACGGCTCAACTCCCTCTCTGGGACCTTGCCGCGTTGCTCGCTGGACAGCGTCTCGAAGCCGGAAATCACATCGAACAGTTCTTCGTCGATACCGCTTTGGCGCAAACGATGGAATGAAGCATTGAGGCCTTCGAGCAATTCGTCGATGTTTTTGTCGGCACGCTGCATTGCGGCCAAACGGCTTGCGTTTTCACTGGCCAGAGATTCAGCGCATGCCCGGAAAATTGAAACAAAAAGATATTCCCGGACGAACGCGCGCAAGGTTCCGATGCCGCCAATCACTTGAGGCAGGTTTTTCGCCGGCCAGGGAAGTTCCAGCAGCTTGCGCCGCCAGGTTTCATCCAGCGGCAGAAGCCGCCGGCCCACGGACTCGTAAACCGCTCCGGATGTGGGGCGATTGTAAAAAAGGTAAAGCTCAACGACCTCACCTTGTTTGCGCTGTTCTTCGTATTTCACCAAGATTTGGCCAATCAACGGAGTAATTCCTTCGACGGAATTCGGGACCGCAAAAAGGCTCGCGGGCGTAAGGCCCCCATCCTGCAAACGTGCGTGAACCCGTTCCCCCACGGCCCAGACGTTCGGACGGTCTGTCAACGATTTCAGGTTTTTAATGGCATGCTCAGCTACCACGTCATTAAACTGGCCCACCAATCCCTGGTCGGAACCAAACACAACCGCACCGATCACGCCCTCGTCTTTTTTTATTTTTAACTCCGGCATCAAATGCTCGGCGGCATTTGCCCGGAAGCATTCGCCCAAACCTAACTGAACTGCACGGTAATAGTCGTCCAACCCTCGAACGGATTTTTCGTATTGTCCGATACTTGAAGCGGCCAATGCTTTCATCGTACGCACGACAGATTGCAGATCTCCCGCGGTATGAATTTTTTTACGAAGATCCGCCGTGGCATTGCTCATAATTTCTTCCCGGATTCGGATTTGGCTTGATACGCTTCAAGCGCTAGCCCGGCAATTTCAATAATTTTTTTGCGGTCATTGTCGCTTAATTTTTTATCCGTATCCAATCGCTTAGAAATCTCAGGAGGGATTTGTTCCGCGGCTTCACGCACTGCTTTTTCGGCATCAATCATCCGCTCAAGCGGAATGTTATCGAAAAGGTCCGCAGTCAACCCTAAAAGAACTGCAATCTGTGCGGGCACAGGCACCGGAGAAAACTCCGGCTGTTTAAGACAGGCGCGAATCCGTTGCCCATGGTTAATAATTTTACGTGTGTTTTCATCCAGCCGTGCTCCAAACCGAGAAAAAGTTTCAAGCTCTTCGAATTGCGCGTAAGCGAGCTTGAGGTCGCCTGCTACAGCACGGTAAGCTGTGCGTTGCGCTTTCCCACCCACGCGGGAAACCGATTTGCCCACATCCACTGCGGGCAGCACGCCTAATTCAAAAAGGGACGGCGAAAGATAAATCTGCCCATCCGTAATGGAAATCAGGTTAGTAGGAATATAGGCAGAAATATCCTGAGCTTCGGTTTCTATAATTGGAAGCGCTGTCAGAGAGCCGCCGCCAAGTTCCTTGCGCAAATGCGTTGCTCGCTCAAGCAGGCGCGAATGAATATAAAAAATGTCACCCGGGAAAGCTTCCCGGCCCGGAGGGCGGCGCAGTAAAAGAGAAAGTTCGCGGTAGGCACGCGCGTGATGCGTAAGGTCGTCATAAACAATCAAAACGTCCCGTCCAGCTTCCATAAACGCTTCCGCAATGCTTGTTGCAGCATAAGGTGCAATATAGGCAAGCCCCGGCGGGTCGTTGCCTTCGGTCACAACAATAACCGTATAATCCATTGCGCCCTTTTCCCGCAAGCCCGCAACAACTTTCGCCACCGCTGATGCGCTTTGACCAATGGCACAATAAACGCACAGCACGTTCTTGCCGCGCTGATTAATAATGGTATCAACCGCAATAGTGGTTTTCCCCGTTTGCCGGTCGCCAAGAATTAATTCACGCTGGCCCCGCCCGACAGGAATGAGCGCGTCGATTACTTTGATGCCGCTCTGAAGCGGGACGGTGACGGGTGCGCGGTCCAGAATGGCCGCTGCAGGTCGTTCAATGGGAAGGCGTTTAGCGGAAACTATCGGGCCGTTTCCATCAAGCGGCCGGCCGATTGGATCAATCACGCGCCCCAGCAATTCATCACCCACGGCAACATCCATAACACGTCCCGTGCGCTCGACTTCATCGCCCGCGCGAAGATCCCAGTAGTCGCCAAGCAGAACGACGCCGACTTCTTGTTCGTCCACATTGAACGCAATGCCGTACGTATCACCTGGAAACTTGATTAACTCGTCAAAACCCACGCCGGGAAGACCCGACACTTTGGCAATGCCTGTGGAAACACTTGTAATCGTGCCCACTTCCCGCGGCACAAGCTGCGCCGCAAAGGCTTCCCGCGCCTGGCCTATTCCGGCAAATGTGCTGTCAAAAACTTTATGAAGACTCACGGGTTCATGACTCATGATTTTTTTCTTCCGTCAACAGGTTACTTTCCATTTAAAAGGTCGCCGACACTTTTTTCAAGCGACGTCAAATAATCCGCAATACTCCACGCCACCTTTTGTCCATTCGTGCTAAATTCAATTCCCCCGACAATCCCGGGCGCAGTCTCGAACCGGACATGAACTTCAGCCGAAAAGGTTTCGTTAAGCGTGTTTTGTATTGCCTCGCGCTGCTTCGCAGGCAAATCAAAGGCGCTGCGCACAAGCGCCGGGTTAGCCGTTGATTGAAGAGCTTCCGCAAGTCCGGCTTTCACCTGGCCGTCCATTTCCCGCAAGCGGCGAATAAAGACTTCGCTCACCCGCTCTTCGAGATTCACTGCCGCAAGATCCGCCAATGTTTTGCGCGTTATGGCAAAAACTTCCTCCTGCGTTCGTTGACTGATGACCCGGGATAAAGCTTGCTCTTCTTTTCTAAGCGCTTCCTGCCGCTTTAGGCTTAAAGCATCCGCAGCTTTCCGCGCTTCATCAAAAAGCCGCTGGCGTTCGACTTTTGCTTCGCCCTCTGCTTTGGCAAAAAGCGCTGTGCGATGTTTGTCAAATTCATCGTTTTTAGACTTGAATTCATCGCGCTCCTTTTGCGCTTCCGCCTTTTTCTTGTCGGCGCCGGCAAGTTCCGCGGCGATCCGTTTTTCCCGCATATCAATCGCATTAAGGATGGGCTTATAAAGAAAGCGCTTCATCAACCACACCAGGATAAGAAAGTTGAGCGCCTGTGCCCCAACCGTGAACCAATCGATTAACATAGGTTTATCCTCCCGAGGCTTTGGCGATAACGTGGTTCCAGAAAGGATTGGCAAAAATAAGAATCATCGAGACCACGAAACAGTAGATCGCCGTGGACTCGATCATCGCCAGGCCCACGAACAAGGTCCGGGTGATGGTAGCGGAAGCATCAGGCTGCTGGGCCAGCGAAGTCAGCGCCGTCGCAACTGCCCTCCCTTCCCCCAGAGCAGGCCCCAGAGTGCCAAAACCGGTGGTGATGCCGGCGATAACAATTGATGCCACCGCAATAATCGTCATGCTATCCATAAGTTCTCCTCCTTGTGTTGTTCTTCACGTTTGAGCTTTTTTTACCGTTTCAGGTTTAGGTTTACGCACCCGTGTCGCGGCCGCAATGTAAACCGTAGCCAAAATGCTGAAGATGTAGGCCTGCACCATTCCCGTGAGAAGACCAAGCATCGTCATAATGATTGGAAAAATAAACGGCGTGATCGTAAGCAGAATCGCGATAATCATCGCACCGCTCATCATGTTGCCGAACAAACGCACAGCCAGAGCCAGCGTTCTTGAAATTTCGCTGATGATATTAAACGGGAGCATGATAAAAGTCGGTTTCACATACGACTTGAGGTAGCCGCTTAACCCTTGTTCCTCAATGCCGAAAAACGGCACGGCGATAAATACGCAAAGAGCAAGCGCCAGGGTAGTCGAGAGCGAACCGGTCGGCGGTTCAAACCCGGGAATCATGGTGCAAAGACTAGCCGAGCCCACGAAAAGAAAGAGCGTTCCGATAAAGCCGAGATATTTTTCAGGTTGGCTCAGGCCGACCTCTTCAATTTGTTTGCTAATACCGGTGACTATGATTTCCAAAAGATTCTGCCAGCGTGTGCGTTTCAGTTCCGTGGATAGTTTCCGGGTAATCAGTTTTGAACCGGCCGCCAGCACGAGCATCAGTCCCCACGTGAACACAATCGTAGCGTTGAGTTTGAAAAATCCGTGCTGCCAAAAAATAATCTCGTCGGGGCTAAGACGCATGAGCGTCCCCTTCCTTTGGTGATTCGGTAAATCGTTTTACGGCGAAGCGCGCGATGAGAAATCCGGCCAGGCACAACAGCAGACGATCCCAATGACCGTGCCCGATCCAATAAAATCCGCTCAGAGCAAGACTCATTCGCAGGATTAAGCTGCCAAAAAACCAAAGCGCCGGATGTTTGGACGAAATACCTTTCTGCACCGTCCACCAAAGGCCGCCAAAAAAGAACATGCCGATTAAAATGCCCGCAGCTAATGCCAGCGCGAAAGTCCACAGCTCATTCATTTTTATTCTCCTGATCTTTCATCGCGTTGTCTTCCTTAGACACCCACTGCCAGGCCGTCAAACATCCGATGAACAAACCGACAATCAACAGTGTCAGCGTCCAGGAATGGTTCCCTGGATACCGCTTGTCCAACCAGATACCGAGTGCGGCCCCGATCAATGTCGGAACGACTACCGACCAGCCAATCAGCCCCATCATGCCCAAGCCAAACCAGACACCCTGCGCGGAACTCCTCGCCTTGAGTTTACGCTCCGCGTCCGCTCCTACTTTGCGGTTAAAGGAGGAGGAATCTTTCGTATTTTTAAATTCGAATTTTTCATTCATGCTGAAACTCCACTAAACGGCGGATCAAACTGCTTTCCACTTTCGCCATCACGGAGCGCACGTTTTGTTCCTGGTCGTCGAGCTTCAAAAATTCCTGCTGTACGGCTTCACGCAGTAGGCCAAGGTCCGTTCCGGCAATGGCGTTACGCGCAGAGACAAGCACGTCAGCGCCGGTCTTAATCAGCACGCCTTCATCCAAAGCCACAAAAACTTCACCGTCCGATTCCGTTTCGTAAATTAAAATTCCTGGCACGAGTGCCGCCACACAATCGAGCCGGTGAGGCAAAAGCCCGAACGAACCCTCACGGGTTTCCGCAACGATGCGCAGCACGCCTGTTTTTTCGGCAAAGATATTGAACGGTAGAAAAACCTTAAGATTCATGAGCGATGACGATACTGTGGACGGGGTTATCCCTGGCACTGGGGTTGGCTTGTGCCGTAATTTCATAGCGTAGTCCCGGCGAGAAATGCCTCGCCCGCTTCGAATTGTAGAATGTTCTTCGTCGTCACCTGAGCGATTTCTCTGAGTGCTTCGCGGGTGAGAAACGCCTGGTGCGCAGTGATGAGCACGTTGGGGAAACTGAGCAGCAGCGACAATTCATCGTCATGCAATATTTTGCCAGAGAGATCTTCAAAGAAGATACCTTCCTCTTCTTCGTAAACATCTAATGCGACGCCGCCGACGTGGCCAGCTTGCAGTGCCGTGATAAGCGCGCCCGAGTCGATGAGCTTGCCACGGCTGGTGTTAATGATAAATACCCCTGGCTTCATCTGTGCGAGAGTCCGTTGGTTGAGCATTTGGTTGGTTTCCGGCAGGAGCGGTATATGCAATGAAATCACGTCGCTTCTCGCAAGCAGCGTATCAAAATCAACGTAGAGTACGCCATGCGATGTGGCCCAGTCCATCGCCGGAAACGAATCATAAGCAAGAACTTCCATTTCAAAGCCGCGAAAGATCTGCGCAGCGATACGTCCGATTTTTCCGGTTCCGACAATACCCACTGTCTTGCCGTGGAGATCGAATCCGACCAGACCCTTGAGAGAAAAGTTTAGATCGCGAACGCGGTTATAAGCACGATGAATTTTTCGGTTTAGCGTGAGCAACAACGCAACGGCGTGCTCAGCGACAGCATGCGGCGAGTATGCCGGTACACGCACGACTGAGAGGCCCAGAGCACGGGCCGCGACAAGATCTACGTTGTTGGCACCGGCACAGCGCAGAGCCAAGAGTTTTACCCCGAGCGAAGAGAGGATTTCTATGCTTGAGCGGTCGGCCTGATCGTTTACGAAGAGACACACACCCTGTGCGTCTTTGGCAGCCGAAGCGGTTTTGACACTGAGTCGAAATTCGTGAAAGCACCATGTAACGCGCTCCGCGCCCGCTGCCTGCTCAAGATACTCCCGATCATAGGGTTTGGTATCATAAACTGCGATTTCAATCATGCGGGCAATCCTTTCAGCGGCACGGTTTTTGAATCAGCCTTTAGTGATTCTTTTGAGCCAGATTTTTCGTGTTTTATTTTTCCCTTCGCTTCGTCAATCGCGCCAATCATGTAGAGCGTGCTTTCCGGTGTGTCTTTAAATTCGTCACGCAAAATCCGTTCGCAGCCGTCCAGCGAATCTTTGAGGCTGACGAGTTTTCCTTTAAGCCCGGTGAATTGTTCGGTTGTGAAAAAAGGCTGTGTGAGAAAACGCTCCAGCCGCCGGGCGCGAGCCACGACGTTCCTGTCTTCCGGCGAAAGCTGCTCCAGGCCGAGCATGGCAATAATATTTTTGAGCTCTTCATATTGCGCGAGGGTGCGACGAATTTCCTGTGCCAGGTCGTAATGCCTCTGTCCGACAATCCCCGGCGTCGTCATTTTAGAACTGGATTGCAAAGGATTGATCGCCGGATAAAGGCCTTCGCTTGCTCGCTTGCGCGAGAGAACAATAGAGGCTGAAAGATGGGAGAATGTGTGCACCGCGGCCGGATCCGTAAAATCATCCGCCGGTACATACACTGCCTGAATTGAAGTGATAGCCCCCGTGTCGGTGTTGGCGATGCGTTCCTCCAGCCGCGATAACTCGGTACCCATCGTCGGTTGATATCCTAGACGCGAGGGCATTTGCCCCATCAAGCCGGATACTTCCATGCCTGCCTGAATAAAGCGAAAAATATTATCGATGAGCAGAAGCACATCACGATGCTCATCGTCCCGGAAATATTCCGCCATAGTCAGCGCAGCGTGGCCCACGCGGAAGCGGCTGCCCGGAGATTCGTTCATCTGACCAAACACCATAACCATATTCGCCAAAACCCCGGCTTCTTTCATATCGCGATAAAGTTCTTCGCCTTCACGGCAGCGTTCACCAATGCCGCAGAAAATGCTGACACCTTCTTGATGCTTGATCATGTTGTGAATCATTTCAGTGAGCAGTACCGTTTTCCCCACGCCTGCTCCGCCGAAAAGCCCGGCCTTACCGCCGCGCTCCAGCGGCACAAGCACATCGATGAGCTTAATCCCCGTCTCAAAAATTTCAGATTTGGTTGAACGCCGCGCTAACGCCGGTGGAGCTTGATGAACGCTCCGCCACCGAACATCTGCCGGGGCCGGTTGGCGGTCGATAGCGTTTCCAAAGACATCGAACATGCGCGAAAGAATTCCCCTGCCGACCGGGGCCTTCAACGGCCCACCCGAGTCTTTTACCGCATTGCCGCGGGCAAGACCTTGAGTGGGCGTAAGCGCGATTCCACGCACACGCCGGTCATCCAACTGAGCTAATACTTCGATGATGATTTCCTCGTTCTCTCCGGCCCGCAGTACCGAATAAATGGGCGGCAAATCTTTTTCAAAGCGCACATCAACAACACTGCCCCGCACCGAAACCACTGTCCCCAGGTTAATTTCACTCATTATTTTTTAGACCTTTCGCAGTCAGGTATCTTTCGGTGAACTTGATTATGTCATTCATCATACCGACCGTCTCAACAGGATATTTTCCCACAGCAGATTCAGCCGAAAGCATGACAAAGTTAGTTCCGTCTATGATAGCATTGGCCACATCGCTCACCTCTGCACGGGTAGGAATGCGGTTTTTAGTCATACTTTCCAACATCTGCGTTGCTGTAATGACGATTTTTCCAGCACGGTTGCACTTCTCGATGATCACCTTCTGAATAATGGGGATTTCATAAAGGGGCAATGATACCCCCAAGTCTCCTCTCGCGATCATGATGCCGTCCGAAGCCTTGATTATCTCATCGATATTCGCTACACCTTCTCTAGTCTCTATTTTGGCGATGACCCTACATCGCGAGCCGCCAAGCACCTTTCTTACATCCTCAATATCTTTTTTGGTGTTTACGAATGACTGTGCGACATATTCGAAACCGTATTTTTTACAAAATAATATATCCTTTGTATCCTCCTGACTTATACCGCCAAAGACCAGCCGTGCCTCTGGTATATTTACGCCCTTGTGTTTTTTAAGCAAGCCCCCGAATACCACTTCGACCTTTAAACTTTTTTTAACCCGGCCGATCACTTTTAAAGCAATACTTCCATCGTCGATGAATATTTGCTGACCGTTCTTTATCTCCCGTAACGGGCCTTGATAATCAAAAGGTATTTTTTTATGCGAACCTCTTATCTTTTGCTGAGTCAGCCAGACTATCTGCCCTTTTTTAAGTAAAACCGGGTCCCTAAGATCTCCTACCCTTATGCGATGACCCCGCAGGTCGCCGAGAAGCTTTATTCGCCAGCGATATTTCGTGTTTAAAAGCCGGATGAGTCTTATTGCACGAAGCAATTCTTGCGGTGTGCTGTGGGAAAAATTCAAACGCCCAACATCCATACCGGCGAGCATCATTTTCTTAAGCACCTCCCTGTTCGACGACGCTGGGCCAAGCGTGCAGATCATCTTAGTCTTAATCATGAATCGTTTCTCTTGCATCATCTTTCAATGGAAACACATGGGTGGTACCGCTAACGAATTCATAGTCCATGCCGATGCATGCACGCTCGCCGTCTTGGTCAGGACTCCGTCAAGATCGAACAGCACTGCGTCATAGTCTCGGGGGGAGAGTGTAACGGTGGCAACTTTCATCCGCCCCCCTGTTCAGCGGCAAGATCCAATTTTGAATTACTCGATACTCTCTGGACGAATGATGAAATTCCTTTTTGGTCAATAAAATCGCGTTTGATGCCGAGGGCTTCGTCCGTCATTCGGATGGATTCCTGTCCGTCCTTGACGATGCCGGAGAGCGCACGAATCGCGTCGATATTCTCGGGAATAGCAATGGATTCGTTGTCAACCTGATATGTGTAATAGCATTCGGCACCATTGACGGTAAGCACATCTTCCCACAAAGCAACTTCCCACATATCGCCTCGGGGCCGCCCTAGATCCCGCATCAACTCGAGGGTACTGTTGAGCGCCACAATTCCTTCGCTCATCCGTATGAACGCGATTCGAGGCGCTTTCCGGAAGGCATCCAGGACTTCTTCCTGGCTGGAACTATGCGTCAGTTCGACTACCCAATAATGATTGTGACACTCCGTATGGCTCGCCTTTGCTGCGATGGTAACAAGATCCAGTTCCGGCCGCACCGTCTGAGCATCCGGCCCTTGATGGCTGGGAATATGAGGCTCCGGAACAATCGTGTTCATAATGCCGCCGCGGTCGGACTCCCAAGGGTCGGTCGCTCGACGCATCAGGACTCCGCGCGCCTTTTTTAGCAGCTTCGCATCCTGTAATGCCCCGAGTGTCCGCACAATACTGGTCGTGTTGCAGGACACCACACGCGTCACGTCATGCCCGAGCGCAGTTGCGTAGTTTGCTTGAGCGACGAAGGAATGCCCCGTGACACTATGCTTCTCGCCGCCCTGGACGATTGCCTTAACACCTGCTGTTTTATATTTTTCGAGATTCATCGCCGCAATTCCTTTGGGCGTGCAATCAACCATTACATTAACTGCGCCAATCATCTTATCCAGCACACCAACAACAGGAATGTCCGCATCCTTCATTTTAGTCTCGTCCTCCGCCCGGGATGCATAGATAGGAATGTCCAACTTTGCCGCGACCTTGATTCTATAATCCGTAATGATGTCGCTAACGCCCACCAGTTCCATATCCGGCTGCATGCGAACAGCATCCGCAACGCGCTTGCCGATGACCCCATAACCATTAACTCCGACTCTTACTTTTTTGATTTTCATGACGAATCCTTTCGACGCTTACTGTTATCACCCTTCTGATGTTTATATTCAGCCTTAGGTTCAGCCTTCAGTCTCAGCAACCGCGCGTTGACAGCCACAATCACCGTACTCACCGACATCAACACCGCGCCCAGCGCGGGAGTAAGCAGCACGCCCCAAGCGTAAAGCGCTCCCGCCGCCAACGGAATGGCGAAGGTGTTGTAGCCCGTGGCCCATATAAGGTTCTGGATCATTTTCCGATAGGTGGCGCGGGAAAGCTTCAAGATGGCCACAACATCCATTGGATTGCTCCGCACCAGAATCACGTCGGCGGTTTCGACCGCCACATCCGAGCCTGCTCCAATGGCGATGCCCAAATCAGCCTGAGCCAGCGCAGGGGCATCGTTCACGCCGTCGCCGGTCATAGCGACCAAGACGCCTCGAGCTTGCACTTCTTTCACTTTGGCGGCTTTGTCCTGAGGCAAAACCTCGGCAAAGTATTCATCCAATCCGATTTGATCCGAGACCCATTTGGCGGTCGCTTTGTTGTCGCCCGTGAGCATCATGCAGCGGATATTCAACGCCTTAAGAGCATCGATAGCTCGTTTCGCCTCGGGTCGAATAATATCGGCCAGTGCCATCGCTCCTTTCAACTTCCCGTCGACGAGGACAAACACAACCGTCTTGCCTTGGGCTTGCAGAGGCTCAATACGCTTGTCAGTGAGATCGATGTTCTGTTCGCGTAAGAAACCCGGGCTCACCACTTTGATTTCTTTGCCCTCGACCCTGCCTTCAGCCCCTTTGCCGGGGATGCTTTGAAAGTTTTCGACTGGCAGCTTTTTATCCGAAGCTCCAGTTATGGCCTTGGCGATGGGATGCTCAGAATTCGCGTCCACGGAGGCCGCGTAGGCGCGCAACGTTTCTTCATCGATGTCCTGCGAAAATATCAGCGTGTCGGTTATGCCAAAGCGGCCCTCGGTCAGCGTGCCGGTCTTGTCAAAAATAATGGCCTTCAGTTTTCTGGCGCCTTCGAAAGCAGCGCGATTGCGAATGAGTAGTCCATTTTTCGCGGCCAAAGCCGTGGTAACGGCTACCACCAGCGGCACGGCAAGACCGAGAGCATGCGGGCACGCGATGACCATCACGGTCACGGCGCGTTCGATGGCGAACGCGAAGTCCTTGCCCATAACAACCAACCAAAGTAAGAGGGTGGTCACACCACCCCCCAAGGCAATGATTGTGAGCCATAGCGCCGCGGTGTTGGCCAAATCCTGAGTTTTTGATTTGCTTTCCTGGGCTTGTTTGACGAGATCGATGACCTGCGATAAAAACGAATCCTTGCCGGTACCTTTAACCTCGATGGTTAGCGAACCTTCCCCGTTAATGGCCCCGCCGATAACTTTTGCGCTCGTCTTTTTCGTAACAGGCGTTGATTCGCCCGTGAGCATCGCTTCATTTACCGAGCTCTCCCCGGCCACAATGACACCGTCCGCTGGAATTTTCTCACCTGGTTTGATCAGGACTTTGTCGTTGACAGCCAGTTCACCAAGAGGCACATCTTTCACGCTGCCGTCGGGCATGAGTTTGTGAGCATCGGAGGGCATGAGTTTGGCTAGTTCCTCCAGTGCTTTTGAGGCGCCCATCACCGATTTCATCTCGATCCAGTGTCCGAGCAACATGATGTCAACAAGAGTGGCCAACTCCCAGAAAAACATCTTGCCGGATAGGCCGAATACAACAGCACTGCTGTAAAGATAGGCCGTAGCAATAGCGACGGATATGAGCGTCATCATCCCGATCTGACGGGATTTGAGTTCCTTGAATAATCCCTTAAGAAACGGCCAACCCCCGTACCAAAAAACCGCGGAAGAAAAGCCGAACAGGACGTAAATGTCACCGGGAAAATGAATGGCTTCTCGAAGTCCCACCAGCTTTTGGAGCATCGGCGAGAGAGCGAGAATCGGCAGGGTCAAGACCAGTGAGATCCAAAATCGTTTCCGGAAATCCGCCGCCATGTGGACATGATGATCTTGGTGATCGATATGGTTGGGTTTGGCGTGCGGCGTTTTACCTTCCGCTTGCAACCAATTTTGCTCGGCATGTCCTTGGGGGCGACCTTCTTTCAGATAGATGGCGTATGCCTTCTTGGCCACCTCGTCTTTCTCCGGCTTTGTTTCAGATTTATTTTCAGACTTATTTTTAGTTGCGTGTTCGTGTTCCTTCACCGGAAATCTCCTGTCCTGTTTCGGTTTTTCTCGAAGGTTTCTAAAATCAAACCAGCTCTTTCTTCTTTTCTTCTTTCATAGACTTAAAGATTCGTTCCGCGTCATCCCGGCGACATAACTCTGTCCCCGGTGTCATAACAGCGGCTACACCCGCAGCAATGCCGAACATCACGGCTTCTTTCAAAGCCATTTTTCTCGTCAACCCAAGCACAATGCCCGCGACGGTGCTGTCGCCCGCTCCGATTCGGCTTTTAACTGAAACCGTGGGCGAACGGAATCTTTCTTGCAAATCACGCGTGACAAGTAAAACGCCGCCAGCGCCAAGAGAAAGAACAAGAACCTCGCAGGTTCCATCATTCACAAGTTCTTTGGCGGCCTTCTCTTGATCTTCTTCACTTGCGAGTTCACGGCCTGTCAGGTCACAGAGCTCCCGTAAATTGGGTTTAAGCAAAAACAGTCCGCTGCCCTTTATTTTTTTGAGAGGCTCGCCAGAAGTGTCGACAATAAGCTTGAGATGGGCGTCGCGAGTTTTTCCCGCCAGCTGAGCATAAAAATCATCCGGCACACCCGGAGGGAGCGTGCCGCTTGCCACCAGAAAATCTGCAGTTTGACTTTCCTTAAGAATGATCTCGATGCAATTTTTCCATTCCGTCTCCCGTAAGTGCGGACCCGGCATTTCAAAGCGATATTGATTATTCGTGGCTTCTTCTGTGATCGCCAAACTCTCGCGCATGCAGCTTTCCGTTTTGATGCGGCGTTGAGAGATTCCTTCTTTTTCCAGAAGTTGTTCTAACCTATCACCGGTCGGACCTCCGGCAGGATAAATTGCTTTAACTTCTCCGCCGAGCTTGTGGACGGCGCGTGCGACATTGATGCCTCCCCCGCCGGGGAAAAATGAAGGTTCTTGACACCTTAATTTCCTATTGGGTTCTACCTGCCTCACGCTGGCATTTTTATCAATCGCCGGATTCATGGTCAAAGTAATAATTTTACTTTCCGGCATATCCGAACCCTCCAATTAAATTTTGTTCATAGCATAAAATTGCCCCATTCTCTTTAATCAATCTGAACAACTATCCCCCGCTACTTACAACAAGAACCCGCCGAAGAGGTCGTCAGTGTGACTTCCGAACTTGTTCCCTTTTTCTCAAAGCGGAGTTTGTCCTCACGGCAAAGCCAGCCAATTGCCTGGTTAAAGAGAGCCGCGTCATTTAAATGTGTTTCTTTCGCCAACGCTTCTAGGGTCTTACTTCCATTTTCTAAAGCCTGATAAATCTTTCCTGCTGCTTCACCTATTCTCTGACATTGTCCGTGCATGGCATACCTCCGTTAATTGGTTTTTCAACCGGTTTGTTTGTCATTTTCAACATCATTTCCATCCAAAGCCCCGAGCCGAATTCCAACGTCTTTGATGGCTCTTCTTCCATAGTCCTGCTCCTTCTTCTTAAATCGCACCGTGTATCGTTTTTTAACTCATCCCGATTAATTTTTGAACTTTCCTTGGAGCCGGGAAGCAATCCGCCATAGATTCCAGCTCAGAAACACCGATCGGCTCTTCGATCTTTTCCTTTCTAGAAAGAAGAACGAAATTACATTTGTAGGAAGCCTCTCTATTGTTCAAATTTTGCTCATCGCTTTTCATGGCTATGCCCCCCATATAGAAAATAGTTCCGAATCTGTTTGGATGCTAAACGCTTCAGTGTGGCCTTTTACATCAGCTACATTGTCGCGCCAAGGGGATCGTTTCGCCATGGGGCATAACCCTAATATGGCTTAGGGGTAACACTACCGTCCGGGTATAATTACTGCAGAGACAACAGTTATCCTTTTTCAGGAAACAATTTCTCGGCCTAGGAAATTGCTAGAAGTTGAGTGCCTTTTTGACATGGAAACTATTTCCAAAAACAGGAAATAGTTTCCTGTCTCGAAGGGAGCCAAAATATAACAGTTATATTTTCGATGGAAATCAAAAATAATTATTTTTTGGAAGGAAACTAAAACGCGGAAAATGCGGGGAAATCGAAGGGCATGGCGTCGGCGGTTATTTTTTGTAACTCTTTAATCATCAATACCATACATTACTCTCATGTTCGGGACCAAAATGATACGTAGCTTTTCCCATCGGTCATCCGATGGACTTGATACTGACACGAAGCCGCTTAGTTTCCTGATTTTTGATAACTATTTCCTCCGACATTGAAACTCCCTTTAGCAGAGGTTATGATTGTGTCAATTTTAAAAATAAATTTGGCCGAATAATTACTGCTCCCGCAAAAGAGAACAAAATGGACAATATATTACCAACTAGGAAAATATTCACTCGACCCCAACCTCCGGGTTTTTCTGGTTGCCATTCTTTCCAACGCCCTGCAAATTTAAGCGTGAGCCATAGACCGACAAATTGCGGGTAACCTGCAATCAATGCCGTTGTATAAGCAACTCTCTCCGTAATACCAACCAGCTCTGACAGTAACCCTCCACGGTCCTTTTTTTTACGGCCTGGTTGTCGACGATTTCTTTCACTTCTCATCCACTGATTGATTGGATTAATAAAAATATGTCCCACAACAACGGAAATACCATACCCAAAAAAATATTTCGAGAAAGGTTGCGATTTCAAATATCCGAAAGTTGTAATAAAAATTGAAAAATCAATTTCGCCTGTATCGACGGACTTAAATTTTAATTCAAATAAATAACTTAACAATAGCAAAACGAGTCCAAGCATGTAAATAGATCTATGCCATTCTTGATCGACTACTTCAAACAGCGTTTCTCCTCCTTCTCCGATTTGAATGTGCCTTCCCGGAGTGGGACTAAATAGGCCCCAAAGGATTAAGCAATAAGCAAGGAAGCGACAACCTATTAGGTACTCATGAGGAACTTCATACGAATAAAATACCCCAAATATCGATAAAGAAAGAACCGCACACCAAAAGGAGATCCAAAATGCCCTCCACAAATTATGCTGAATTCGCTCGGCAACTCTTTCAAACGTCCTAGGGAGCTCAGCTGGTCTGTATTGATTCGCTAAATTAACTAGCCCCGGCCGATTGAAAAGCAAAAAAAATACTCGCCGCAGCAAGCCCACTGTATCTTGGCGTAGAGCAATAAAAATGCACCATAAAAGGCCGAATATCCCAGCAAACAAAAAATGCCCGAGAACCAACGATATCCCAGCAATAACTAACAATAGAATAAGAATAATTCTGATCATCATTTTAATCCTTGTATTTGATAAGGAACGGCATCGATACTTCCGCTAACGTATGACAAACACGTCCTTCCTTTGATGCATTTTGGTCAGCCGAAGGTAGCGATTTTGACTTTCAGTTTGTCCATAAGATTTAGGAATATTTATATCACGATTTCGAAGCCTTTTCGACAGTCAAATCGATACGCTGCTCGGTGATTTGAGCCAGTTTCTTAAGAAAATCCATGGTGATTTTTTCCCGTCCCGTTTCGATGCCGGAAATAAACTGCTGGCTGTAGCCCATAAATTGGGCGAGTTCTTTTTGAGACATAGCGGCGGCTTTCCGGCATTGCTTTACCTTCTCGATCAAGACACGATCGAAATCATCTAATTCAACGACTTCAGGTTTCCGGATCCGCTCCCCTTTCTCCTGCAATTCCTTGGACAAACGCAGATAAGTGGCTTTCCAGAAAGCGACCCGTTCTTTGGTCCATTCATCCAATTTAATTTCATTCTCGATCGCCTGGTATCTTCGGCAAAAGGCGGTGGGTGTGATTAGAGCAAAAACTTGTTTGGGATCTGGAACGCGGGCAAGCAGAGTCCCGGCGATCCTCGAAAAACGGGGGTCGTCTTCCCGAGCCAGTATTTGCTTGATCTTCTTAAAGGGCATATTCAAATCCCAATACCAGTTTTGGCGTGTCATATGCCGGTATACTCCCGATTCAGCTTGTGAATGATTTCATCGTCTAAATGCTTGAAGACGACTTTTGTGTCGCACCCCGGGACAAGATCCAACAACTCCATGATAGTTTTCTGTTTTGGAATACTCAAATACCAGGCCGTGAGCCGCTCATACGCACTCTGATCAAAATAGCCCGGGAACCATTGGCTCAAGAGTTTTACGTGTGCGGATAAATAGTAAACATCAAAAAGGTCTTTGGCTTTTTGTCGGCCGCCGGCCAGGGCTTTGCCCACCTTGGACTCGCCTGCTTTCCATCCAATGACTGCCAGCATTTTTCGGTAATAGAGATCTTCGATGTCCGCTATTCCGTTTTTATCCCGCTGCCCGAACAGCTCAGCGACATCTTGAACAAAATCCACCTTTAAAATCACACTTTTTTCAATCTCAAACTCATAAATTGCCATGGGGAGATATTTCTTCCGGGTTTCCTCATCGACTAAGCTGAAAGCATATCCCGTCTTACGCTTGATGAAGCCGGCAATCTCTTTATGGAGTTTGCGGGTGTATGCCTGGGTGAAGAAATCCAGGTCCTCGGAGATGCGGTGGTCATAGAGCATGCTTAGCGCCGTGCCGCCGACAAGATAAACCTGCGGGTATTGGCCGGCTACCACCTTAAGGATTTGCTTTTGCGCTTTCTGAATGGGTGTCATTTTCATCTAAAATACTAGCTATAGCTTGTATACTAATCATAACTCTTTTATTGTCAACATATTATTTATTAAATACAAGTATAACTAGTATTATTTGATATATCAAGCCAGTGCCTCAACCCCTCATATAGATGTGTATCCCGGGAAAGGAAACAATTTCCGGGGCTTGGAAATTGTTAGAAATTGATCGTGTTTTTGGTATGGAACCTGTTTCCATTTTTTTCATCATTGTTTCCGGTCCTAAGGAGAGCGCTCGGATAATAGTTATATTTTTACTGGATACGCAAATATAATTATCCTTTGGCAGGAAATTGTGAGGCGGGAAAATCGGGAAATTTTCAGAGGGAGAAAAATAATTTAATTTTCCGTAACCTCTTATTTTTCAAAGCCATAGACCTTCAACATCATCTCCACAAACGTTCCCGCGACAGTTTTCCATCGGTCAGCCATAAGTCTTCAACAATACTTTCATAATTTCCTCAATCCAAAAGACTTATGGCAGTGCCAACTACTCAAAACTATCCATCCGAAGTCGGTGCAGCCGAAGGTCTTCAATAAAACCTTCACAGTAACCTCAATTCAAAAGACCTTTGGCAGTACCATAATCAAACCGCCATCGGTACAGCCGTAGGTTTTCGATAGGACCTTCATCGTTTTGCTCCCGAAGGTCTTGGTGAGGCGCATCCCACTTGATGCAGTCCGCTTAGTCCGTCATTACGAGGATGTCCGTAAGGGCCGACGAAGTAATCTCGAGAGATTGCTTCGGGGGCTGCGCTCCCCTCGCAATGACGAGGACAACTGCATGAACCGGGACAGACCCATCCTCTGCTTTTTTCTACTTTCATGGCGGGTATTCTAGCACATCAGAGAGGTTTGGCGAATCCCCTGTCCAAAACGGCCTGATTCACATAGAAATTATCCACCCAAACATCCGAAAGATAGCGGCCGTAAGGACCGCGCAAGCGGCTCTTGAAATCAATGCTGGAGGGAGGGAAAAGTATTGACCTGTGTTGTCACTGCGCTCTATGACGGCATTCACGGCTCATTCACAAGACGTTCATTTTATCCGCTTGAAAACGCAATAAACAAATGCTTGCCTGGTTCCGAAAGGCGTCTGGTGAATCTCTTCTAAATGCTTGATCAATTGGAAACTCTCACCAAGTTCTGCCTGTAGCGCCTCGGGGCTGTAGCGGACCACATTGAGTCCGCTGCAACGCTCAGGCCCTTTTAGGGAAAAGGTGGCAATGATAACGGTACCATCAGGCTTGAGGGATCGATTGAGATTTTGGATATACTTCTTCCGGTCTTCAGCACGGGTGAGAAAATGAAAGACAGCACGGTCATGCCACAAATCATAGGCGCGATCGGGCAGCTTCATGGACGTAATGTCCCCTGCAAGCCAAGTCACTTCTGCAGCACGTTTTCCGAGACGTTCTTTGGCAACGGTTAACGCCCGGCCTGAAATATCAAGCACGCTAACGCCCAGAAAGCCTTCATCCAAAAGATGATCGACCAGCGTCGAAGCGCCGCCGCCGATATCAATGATCTTGGCATCTTGTGGCAAGGACAGGTTGGCAATCAGCGCCAGCGACAAATCCGGGCGGGATTGATACCAGCTAACTTCGTCCGGTCTTTTATTTTGATAAACTTTTTCCCAGTGATTTTTTTGATTCATGGAGGCCTCATCCCCTTTTTCAAATAACGCTATACAGCGGCACGCGGCCAGTACATTATAATGCAAACACCGATAAGCGCAATGGCGCTGCCGATAAGGTCGATCCTGTCCAGTGCAATCTGATCCACGAGCCAGCCCCAAAGGAGTGCCATCACAATGAAAACTCCCCCATATGCGGCATAAACTCTGCCGAAATGAGCCGGCTGAAATGTCGGAATCACGCCGTAAAGCACAAGAATGACGGCTCCGAACAACGCAAGCCAAGCACTTTTGCCTCCCCGAAGCCACTGCCAGACAAGGTAGCCTCCGCCGATTTCACAAAGTCCGGCCAGCAGAAACAAAAAAAGTGAGAATGTAATTTTCATATAAAAGCCTCTCTATCCCGGTTTGACCGTCTCAACGATCATCCCCCATTTATTTGAAGATAAGTCGATGTAAAAGAAATGCCGCAAAAAGAAGAAGCAACCCCGCCAGCATGCTTGCGGCAAAACCACATTTGAGCCAGCGGTTTAACAAAAACGGTGTAAAGAACAAAAGCGATAACGGGACCGCGGCAAAAATTGAAATTGCAAACTGATTCAGTTTTTCCATGCTGCGGTATTCCACATAAGAAAACAGCATGCTGAGGATGGAGACCAGCGGAAGCGCAATGATAAAACCCGCCAAGACAGGCTTTCTCCCCGCGAGCCAGGATGCTCCCGCAATCATCAAACCGGACAGGATAAACTTCAGCACAAAATAAATACTGCTATTCATAGTTATTCCACCACCTCTATGTTTCTATGGCTTTTAGCAGCAATGCTCGCCGCGAACAGCTTCCCAGCCTTCTTTAATAATGAAATAGACCATTGCCAGACCTGCCGCGGGATCCGCCCACCACCAGCCGAAAAAAGTGTTCAGGCCGAGCCCCAAAAGAAGCGTAAAGGAAAGATAGGCGCAGATGAGCGTTTCCATAGAATCCGCTTCGAGGGCACGGCTTTCGATCTCGCGCGCAATTTTTCTTTTGGCAAGGCCCAGGTACGGCATCACCATCAGGGAGAGGAGAGCGATGATCATTCCGATGACGCTGGAATCAGGCTGTTCATGCCTGAGCAGTTTTCCTGCCGACTCGTAAATCACATAAGCGGCAAGCAGAAAAAAAGTCACGCCGATAAAACGAAGCGCTTTCTTCTCTTTTTTTGTTTCTTCTTCAAGCGTACCGCGGTGGGACAGGCGCCAGATGAGAATCGAAGCCGCGGAAATTTCGATAAAGCTGTCCAGCCCAAAGCCTACCAGCGCAATGCTGCCTGCCCACCAGCCTGCCAGAATCGAAGCGATTCCTTCCAAGGCATTGTAGCCGATGAGAACCCACTCCAAAATCAGAGCTTTTTTAATCAGCGATGTTCTTTCCATCTTTCTCCTGATATTGTGCGGCTCTCAGGTAACACACCTTCCGGCGACCTTCGCAGGCGCTAACGCACGAAATGATTCTAGCACAGCGAGGATTGTACGAGACTCATTTTTTCTGTTTAGAGGGGCATTTTACGGAACCGTAAGAGCAGAAAACACAGCAGTCGCAGGCTTTTGGTTTAAGCCGTACACCGCACCGTGTGCAAGTATAAAAATATACGCAGGCGTTTTCGGGCATAATTTCTTCTTTTTGGAAATTACAATTTGAGCATGTAATCACTGATTTTAATTCGATGGGCATTGTTTGCAGTTCGCTTTCAGACGCAGATTGACCACGGAAACTCCAATCAAAAGGAAGGCGCCGCTCCCCATGAGAATTTGACTGAACCAAACATAACGTCCGATATAGATGAGGACGGCACCCAAACATCCAGCAATCAGAACCCGCCATTGCTTGTGCCGATAGACGGACCAAGCCAGCGATCCGACCGCCAGAATCAAAAGTACAATCAAGAGGGATTGCAGAAACTGCACATTCAGCGCAAAGCCCAGGCCGACTGAAGCCAGGAATGCTCCCAAGGCCGGAATACACAATGGGCACATAACCGCCAAAATCGAAGAAAGCAAGGAAGCAAAAGGAACCGTCCATTTTGCCTTCATCCCATCACCTGCCTGTCTGCTGCCAAGGCAGGCTTGCCTTGCCGCTTAACTTTCAAACAGAGCGGCAGGATTTCTTTCAGATATAATACCGCCCTTGGCGGGATCAAAGCAGGTGATGCGATCATCGCGTAGTCCCCCATGCTCTTTAAGCGGCTTGTCCGATACCGGCTTTGATTAAAGCGTCCCGCTCCGGCTTGCCCCGCTCACAACAGTCGGCAATCTTTCCATCCACGGCAACAGTCGGAACTGAAGTGATTCCATAGGCCTTTGCCTTTTCAATGCATTCTTTCGATTCACACGGTTCAGAAATATCATAAACCGTCACCTCACAGCTTGGACAAGCCAGTTCCTTGACCAGCTTTACCATTTCTTCGCACAAATAACATCTGCTTGTAAATACTTCAACTTTTCTTTTTGCCATGACGTTTCCCCCTCTTCCTTTTCGGACGTTCGGTTTCGATTTGAGGACAGACCGCATAATGTCTTTTCTTCGCTTGCTCAAGCGGTATCCATTGTTTCATCATATTCTTGAGCCCGCGCCTCATCCGCTGAAGCTCCTTCATTTTGATTTCAAACTCTTTCAGCTTTCTCCGGAAAAGTTTACCGACATGGTTGCAGCAACTTTCAAGCCCTCTTTCACTCTGTCGGATAATTTCCTTGATTTCAGAGAGCGTGATGCCAAAACTCTGGGCCTTCCGGATAAATCTAAGCTTCTCGACCACATGCCTCGGATAAAGTCTGAAACCCCCTTCGCTTCGTATCGGTTTTTCTACGAGACCCAGCTTTTCGTAGTAACGGATCGCATCTATCGAAACGCTGCTTTCATTGGCGACATCACCGATCTGTCTAAGTTCTTTCTTGGATTCCATCTCGATCCTCTATCGTAAGTTTACACCCTAGAGCATACTCCAGAGTCAAGGCAAAAAATAATCTTTATTTTCTTTCTAAATCGGAAGCTTCGGCCAACATCATGCCTCAAACCCAATGGGTTCGAAACTTCGCTTTGTTTAGCATACGAAGTCCTGCGGCTTCAATAATATTATCAGGGACGGTTCCTGCTTAAATTGTTTGAGTGCAAATGGTTAGCGGGAACCGTCCCTAGCCTTGAAAGCTTGCGATCTAGTTCGTGAGAGACTAGCTGCTTAAGCTGCGTAGGCAATGCGCAGTTCTGAGCGGTAAGCTGTGATCACGGTTTGAGTGATGCCAAATACGCTAAAGAGGTTTTGTAAATCACCTGATTTCACAAAGCGAACGTGGCCGATCGCCCGCAAGATTTTTTCGGCCGCCGTCCCCTTTTCGGATTCGGAGGCAATCACACGAATATAACCGACGCCTTTTGCCTGAAGTTTTTCAACCATTTCGCGCGGCGTTTTGGCTTTAAGAATTTGTTTTTCTTCCGGAAGCTCTGCGTTCATGGCGTCAATCATGCCGGCGGCCACAGTATCCGCCGCAAAAACCGCGATCGGATGATCAACCGTTTCGGCAATTTGTTTGAGTACCGGCGTCAGAAAGTCGGGACTGCCGTAGTCGGCCACGACCTTCCATGACAGAGCGATACCGATCTTTCCGCTCGCTTGAGCGGTCTCGGCTATTTGAAAGACATTCCGAATAGCGGAAATGCGAGAAAACGCGTCGCGGGCAGCGTTTGGGCGCGGCATTAAACTTTCAAAAGAAAGTGCTGCTGCATTCTGAAATCGCAATTCCGACCGCGATGCCGGCCCAATTTGTATAAGTGCTTTGTTGATGGCTGAACGATCGTCAGGACTCAAAGAATCTAGCTCAAGCCATTGCCTCAAGACCGGAACAGCATCTTTGGCGGCCGGACCAAACGTTCCCAAAGCTTCCGTCGCTGTTTTTTCCATGACAAAAAAGGTTTGTCCATTGTCAAATTCCTCTTCAAGCAGCCGAATGAGCACCGGTATCGCGCGTTCATCTTTGGTACGAGCCAAGACCTTAATGGCACTTATAGGGTAAGGAACAACAGTGAGGTAATCAATAAGTGCAGGCACTACACGATCTTGAATTTCCAGGATTAATTCACGCCCTCTCACCGTTTCCGTAATGATTTCTAACGTTCTAGGCGAGCGCTCCACGTCATCTAGCAATTGCACATAATCTGCGCTCATTTTTTTTATCGTTTCAGACCCGTATTCCCGTGGTAACCTGATCGCCTTTTCTAATTGTTCTTCAGCCTGTTCTCTATTCTGAATTTGATTTCGTTGCCGGTCCACACCTTGTTCAAATAATAAAACTTCTTTCAGAATCAATGCCCGTATTTCATCGAGTTCCGCATCCGAAAAATCACGATTGAAAAACTCGCGAACACCGCTACGCGCTTCGGCTTTATGCCACGAGGCCAAATCTCTCTCGCCTGAGGCAACCGGAATGACAAATCTAAATACATCATCCGGAGAGCCGACGCTTCCCAGTAAACGAACGGACCATTTTCCGATATCGCCGCCGCCGATTCGTTGGGCAAGCGGCAAGGCCGATATGCGGCCTAATTCAATGATCTGCTCGTAAGGCGCGCTGCCGACAACGGCCGGCGGATGATTGGAATTGAGCGTACGAATTCTAGGCCGTACCAAATGTTTCCGGGCAAGTTCTACACCGATACCGTCATTTAATTCATAAAGCAACTGGGCGGCATCGCGATAAGCTTCCCAATTGGTTTGAAAGGACGGCTCGTTGGCCACAAGACCCGTCCATCCCCATTCCACTTCGAAGGCGGTGGGCGCCCGGACAACTGTGGCGCGCGCTTCCTCGATCTTCTTTATCTCCGCTTGTATTTCCGGATTTTCGGAATCAACTTGGCGAATAAAGGCGGCCAACGCAAAACGGGATGTTTCGGAATCAACATCAGAACCGGCTTCATTGAACAGCCTGCGGACAACCGGTAGTGCTACACGAGCGCTATCCGGGCCAAATGAAGTCAAAGCTTCCAAAATAACTTCATGCTTGCCGGAAAAACGTTCCAGAAGCTCAATTAACTGCGGAGCAGCTTCGCGTGCGACCGGACCGGCAACGGCGATTGCTTTTAGTAAATCAATCGGGACAACCTCCCCATCGTAGCGATTCAAAGCATCGATCAGCACCGGCACTGCTTGATCACCACTTCGAGCAAGACTTTCCCAATCCTCTCGAAGGGTATAGAAAATTATCCGATCGTCAAGCTCATCCGGCAGCCTTCCGACTTGTGCCAGTTTTTCGGCAGCGCTTCGGCGGACGGTTTCATGTGAATCGTTGAGCAGGGCGATCACTTGCGGCGCGGCCGTCAATATGCCTGACTCATATTGGACCAAAAGTTCAAGCATTTCCAGACGGACTTTCGCGCTCTGATGGTTCAAGGCATCCATCAAAGGATCGGGAATCGTTTCCGGCTGATGCGTTTTAATCATGTAAACCAACAGATTCTTGATTTTGGCCGGATCGCGGGCGCTTATGATTACATCCATTACTTCTTTAAATTCCATTTTTTCTTCGGCTAATTCGCGCACTCTCAACTCAATTAACGTCGGAACTGCCCGAGGGCCCATCGCTATTAAGACCTGACGCGCCTTATTCCGGACGTCTTGATTTTGATGATCCAGCAGATCGACCAATGGCGGGATGACCGCATTGCCGGGAATGCCGATTGCGGCTAGTGCTCGATTTGCCGCTTTGATGTGGCTCTGATAGCCGGCCAGCATTTGAATAATGGCGGGTGCCGCCTCACCGGCGGCCGATCCCATTTGACCCAATGCTTCTGCCGCATGGATCGAGTGAGAATTCCACCATGCATTTGAATATTGCGCGGCGATGCGCGCCAGGACCGGTACAGCTGAGCGGCCCTCCGGTCCAAAATGACCGATGGCTTGAATCGCTTTGGTCATGCTTTCGCTTGAAATAGGCTTCTCTAAAATAGCGATCAGGTCACTCACTTGGCTCACCTCCGGCATACCGATACTTTCGAGAACTTGACTAATCCCATATGAAGAGATAAGCAGCGGGTTACGGCCGTAATAGCGTTCACCGATAGATTGCACTGTTCCATTCAGGTCCATCAAATAATCTCCCGGAATAACAATCTGAAGAATAAGCGGAATCGCCGGTTTTGCGGCCGGCCCAAGCGCCGCTAACAGATCTAAATCTGCCTGAATGGCTTTGCTGTCTTTGTGCTCCATAGCGTTTTTCAAATCTTCCATCAGCCGTTCAACCTGCTCGTTCGGGCTTAAGCTCTCGAAGGGGATCGGCGTGGGAAGTGTAGCCGTTTGTTGCTCAGGGGCCGGCTTTTCCTCAGTCTTCTGCTGAACCGCACATCCCGCTCCGCAAAGCGCAAAACCCAATGCTAAGGCTTTGAGGCGCATAAACTTCGCGTTCGGTTTCTCCGGAAATGACGCAACTCTCAATTCAGAACGATTCGCCGATCGATCGTCTGCAGAAACTATCGGCTCATGCGTACCTAAGCGTATATCCAGGAAATCAGGCGCATCTATGCCGCGAATATTGAGTAAATCACGCAGCTCGCTGCGCACGGCGTAGGAAGTCATGGCGGCTTTGGCTTTGGCGTGGGAAAGCATATCCGCTTGTTGCGGCGGCGAGGAAATGACGGGAATATCACTATAAGCAATGGAAGAAGTGAGGGCAAAACTGAGAACAACGGCAAGGGCAACTATTTTGGTTAGGCAGTCATTTGATTTCACTGATATTGACCTGCTTTCTAGTAGTAATAAAAGGTTAGCATAACTACCAGAAATGTCAATATATCAACCTAAAATATAATAAAATAAGTGTAAAAATCGCAAACGACGTGTGCATAAAAGGGACGTCTATGAAAAAGATGATCCTCAAGCAGTATGCAAGCAGGGATGGTGGTGCTGCGTTCTCATCCATCCGTTTGATGTGTTTTGCCGTGATCCTATAGTGGCCCCAAAAGACAAAAGTCCTAAAGCATACTCTAGAGTCAAGGCAAATTTTTTTATTTTCCCTTTTAACCGGATGCTTCGGCCGGTACATCCCTTGCAGACCTGAGATCTGCCTGAATGTAAGCCTTTACTTCGTTGTCACCATATGCTTATGCATAAGCATGAAGGGAAGAAAACCAGAAGTTTACGCCGAAATAAGTAAACATCAGCACCAAAAATCCCAGAAACGCAAATCCTGCTGCCGCTTTGCCCCGAAAGGGCTCCGAGATCCGCAGGTGTAAATAGGCGCCGTAAACCGCCCAAGTGATAAATGCCCAGGTTTCTTTCGGGTCCCAATTCCAGTATCTTCCCCACGCAGCATTTGCCCAAATAGAACCCAATGCAATACCGAACGTCAACAACGGAAAACCGGCGGCAATCAAACGATAAGTCAGCCAATCCAGATAAACCAGGAGTGCCTTTGTTTTTTCTTCCCCACGCCGTTGAGTCAGCCATTTATTTGCAACCGTACTGAGAATGAGAAAAACGGCGGCTGACCCAAAGGCAACGGAAAGCGCCGCATACCCGATAAAGATGACGATGACATGAAAAAGAAGGAAATTACTTTTCAAAGAAGGGAGCAGCGGTTCGATTTCGGGCGACAAGAGCGAAGTCAGCGCCAGTAGAAAAGCCGCAACTAGGCCGGAAAACCCGCCGATGATAACCAGTTGGTAGCGCCGGTAGGTAACCAGGTAAAGTACTGTCATGAAAAAAGCAAACAAAATAAGCGTCTCATAGGTGTTGGTAAACGGCAAACGCCCTGCGTGCAGTCCTCTCGAAAGGATCACCCAGCCGTGCAGAACAGCAATGATTACACCCAAGACAAGCGAACTTCTCGTTAATATCTTTCTTTCTGAAGCGAAAGCGATAAAAGAAAGTATCCCGAACAAAAGATAGAGCAAAATGAGCATTCCGATTGTCACGTTTGAATTCCTCTCATGAAAAGATTGCGAACCATCCGGCTGATACTCTCCATTTCCCGCTCCAGTCCGAAACCGTCCCTGGATCGAGCGCCCGTAACGGTCATCACGATTTCTTTCCGGTCAACGGAGGGGGTAAATCGTACTATCACCTTCCTTGAAACCACGAAACCGCTCAAGAATGAGCCGGCAATCAATAAGAAAAAACCGGCATACGCCACAGGCGCACCCGGGTCTTTTGATAATCGAATCCCGGATGCATATTGCTTCTTCATTCGCTGAATGGCAAAACCCAGCCCTTTCTCCTCCCCTTGGTGCGTAAACAAATCCTCAAAAGTCCAAAAGGTTTCGCCCGGATTTTCCTGGTTGAGTGAATCATAAACGGTTAAAGAGAGGGCGGGATTTAAGAAATAAGGCGAGCGGCTGGTAACGTTGCCTTCCTGATCAACCGCAAAATCCGGAAGGACGGCCTCACCTGCTTGGATGATGAAAGGCAGCCGAGCCAATTTTTTTTTCTCTCCCGGCTTGATCCGAAAAACCTCCATTACTTCACCGTCTTGATAAACGGCCAGCTCCAGCCACAAAACATCCGCCCGGTAGCGCATTTGAAAGAGTTTATAGCCGCTCACGACCACCGGATAATTGACTTTCAGTTCGCGGCGCCGGATGGCGCCTTCTTCATTCTGTACCAATAAACGGCTCACGTATTCTTCGGGTTCCCGCGTGCCCGCGTGCCGGATCACAGTAAATTTTTCAAGTTTCATTTTTGATGAAGTCCCCGGAAGCTGAACGGTCTCGCCTTCCGTAATCATGATTTCCCGCACATGCGCATAAAGAAAAGTCACCAAACCTCCCGCCAGCGTGATCACCAACCCAAAATGAACGAGCGTGGGACCCCACTCTCCCCAACTATTTTTCCTGCCGGTCAAAACCATTTCTGAATCTTTGCCTTCCGCATCGACTCGATATTTTTTGCTGCCGAGTAACCGGGAAACTTCTTTCTCAAATGCCTGAATTTTGTGAAACGAAATCGGAAAAGAATAAACAGGGCCTTGAATCACACGGGAGGGGGAAAGAGATAACCGCCCTGATGTTGGCCGCTTGATCAATCGAATGGTTTTAACGACCGCACTGTACCCTGTGGCCGCGGCCAAACCAATCAGAAGCGAAATAAACCACCATTTCCTAAACAGACCGCGCGGTTCAAACCAACCGGCAACAGCATCGGCCGGGATCGTACCAAAAACCGAAATGAGTCCGATCAAACTCAGGAGGATGGCGGCGATTCGCGGCGACAGAAGCAATCGGTGCAGTTTCATAAGCATAAGCCAGATCATACTTAACGGAGCGGATACTTTCAACAAAAATAGGCCGCGTAAAGCAACTACAGGGGGAAGAAATTTTTATGCGAAGGCAGTTTTAAAACCAATCGAAAATCCGTGGCCGTGATAGTCATCGTCAAATTTTCCGCCGCCGAATCCGTCGCGATCATCGCGGAAATTAAACAGCTGATAGCCCGCTTCAAGGGAGGTGTTTGAATTGATGTCGTACTGAATACCGGCGGCGATTTCATTAAGATTATTGGCATTATCACCCAGCGAGGCGGTAAGTTGGTAATTGGCGTAGAGAGAGATTTGACCGGTAAAACGATAATGGCCGTTCACCGAAATTAAAAACACGTCTCCGTTGTAATCAAAAGCGCCTGTCCCGGTTGACCATCGGCCGCTGGCATCTTTATAAGTGGGGGTGTTAATTCGATAGACTTCATACATACCGGAAGTGAACAGCATCAGCTTTTGACCAATGGGGCCGGAAAACGTTGTGGAAAACCGGTGACGGTCCAAATCCTGTTGATTCTTGCCCCGCTTTTCGAAACTAATATCATCGCTGACAAACTGATACTTAAATGTATTGAACCAACCCTTTCCCAAATGGATATCGGTTTTTGCCGTTATCTCATGGACGCTCTGCTCTTGATCGCCCAAAATGCCGGGGTAAAATGTCGGCAAGCTGTCATCTTTGGTATCATACTGCCTTTCTTTTGCTTTCCATCGGTATTGTGTGTTAAATTTTATCCGTGAATTCAGGCGATGGGACATTTTAAAGGTCGGCATAAAATCGACAAACACGATATCCGTTTCATAATGCGGGAACAATTCCGTAGAACCGAAATCGGTCACCAACTCATGCATTCTCGCATCAAAATTTTCCACCCAGTTGAGCGCGCGCTGCTCCATCTCCAATCCCGCATACAGGGTAGTGCGCGGGAGACCCCGATAGGTCAACGAAAGCGATTCCCCGAAGCGGCCCTCACGCATGCTGGACCCTGCAAATACATCCGGCATGGATTTTTGTGCCGCAACCGTATAAACCTGTCCCGTGCTGTGTGTATCCGTCAAAGAATGCTCGCCGCGAATTCCCGCACGCAGATCAAGACCTTGTTTGTTTAAGAAGTTAAGCAAGGCGGCGCCGGCTGCGACGACATTGCTGACGCGCCAATTGTCCACATCCCCATTCACATAATTCCTCGATTCAGCTTCACTGGGACGCACGCTGGAACGCGCCGTATCATTTCTCAAGAAATCAAAGTAATAACCGCCGTGCACGTAAGTTTCATCCGACAAAAAACTCTCGTAAGTAATTTTAAACTTAAGATCGTCAAATTCAGGGACATCAATAAACGTCCTGTCCTGGTCAATGGCACCATTCACATACCGGGGGAAATTGATCAGTTGGTCGTCCCGGTAAGCTTCATAGGACAAACTAGGCTCAATGTGATGCTTGTCCCCTACCGTGAAGGGCACCCGGAGAACAAATGTGTTGCTCACGCCCTCCACACGTGCGCGCGCCGGAATGGTGCGAAGATCCGGTAACCCTGTGGCTCGGGCGCGTTCCCCGCGCAAAAGGGTCTCTCTGCCTTCCCGTTTCCACAAATGGTATTCAAAAATAAGATCAGCATTATCCCCCAGCGACCGCCCTAACTCGATGTCTACGTTTGAGCGTTCTGTGTAAAGGCTGCCGTCATCCCAATCCGCAAACTCTCCCGGCAAACGATACTGTTCTGGATCCCAAGGTTCGCTTGCCCCGCCATCCCAGTACTTACGGAACTTTTTCCATCTGGCATCCGCATAATACTCGTTCTCTTTGGAAATACGGAGATGGGACAAGTAGTCATAATTGACCAAGGCGCGCAAATCAAACTCATATTGAATTCCATCCTTTTTCTTTGTCCATCCAAAGTCCTTAACACCTCCGGTGGTTGCATCCGAAACCATAAAATCCTGGCGGAAACGTCCTTGATCTCCGTAAACAAAATAATTGCTGATTGACGGTTCAAACCAAAGATGGTCGAAATCGCCACCCACATTTTCAAAAGCTGTTCGAAACCAATTCCACCACATCGATTCGTTCTCACCTTCTTGGGCAAAAGAAACCGACGATAACCCTAAGGCCAACGCCGTCGTCATCAGGCAGATGAGAAACCGTCTTTTTATCATCGGTTTAATGTCCTCCAAATATTCGAGCCATGCGGTGCCCGGTGATGATCCACACACTCTTCCCCTGCACCTACGTAATAATTGTGCGGAACACCGCCGATATTGTTGGTGGCGCTGTTGGTATTGGGCTCCCAATGGCAGCGCAAGCAAAGTGAACTTCTATCCGCAACCAGCAATTTGCTGTAAACGCCGCCGTGCGGCTCATGACAGGTTTGGCAGCCGTCACGCATCGGATCATGCTCAAAAACAAAGGGGCCTTTCATCTCCTTGTGGCATGCTAGGCATTTTTCGCTGCTGCGTTCTAACGCGGTGACTGATTGAAACGCCGCTGGACCTGCTTGATGAATATCGTGGCAATCCATGCAGTTCATCTGTCCTTCAACGACGGGATGGTGATACTGCAATTGAAATTGAGCTTTTTTGTCCGCGTGGCATGCGAAGCAACGTTCCGGGGAATAACGGATAATTTTTGATTTATCGCCGTCGTTATCGGCATGCAAACTACCGGGCCCGTGACAAGATTCGCAGGATTCACCCACAATCTTCTCTCCTTCTTCAAGGCTGGTTCCATAATGAGACTCTAAGCGGTATTTCTGAACGACTTCTTCATGGCAGGCGGCGCAAGTTTCAATACCTACGTACTCCGCACCGGGAATGGTGTGCTGCTCAAGCGCTCTTCGAATAGCCGCTTCGTCATAGCGGCAGGAAATCATTCCAATGACCATACACATCACGACCGCTAAAAATAGGTGAGAGCGTCGGCATTTCAGATTCATGATGAGTATGAGTTGCATTAACTATGCCAAGATCTGATAATTGGTAACACATCAAATACTTGCTGCCTTGCTTTTCAACAACTGGCTCTGCAACAACAACTTAGGCAAATCTCCCTCTCTAAATTTGTTAACATTGAAGAGCCGAGGGATGGGATCATAGCGTGTTTTAGCGCACACGGTATTTTCGGCAGCGTTATTAAACCCAATTATCACAAGGGCTATTTTCACGTTTTACGCCGCGGCTTCAAATATCTAAGGCACAGAAACAATCAGGCCAAATCTGCCGTTACACGTTCGGGAGTCGATTCAACTTAAAATCGGATGCTTCGGCCGTCATCATGCCTCAGACCACATTGACCACAGGGACGGTGCTGAAACAGAAGCATCCCTGTGAATGCCACGTATGTATGCAGCACCGTCCCAAAAGGAACCGTCCCTATTCACTAGAGGCGCCGCCGATATCAATGATCTTCGACTCCTTGGATATTGGCAAGCCCGAAATAAGTTCCAGGGATAAAACCGGACGCACTTGATACCAGCTCACCTCATCCGGCTTTTTGCTTTGATAAACTTTTTCCCAATGCGCTTTCCAATTCATAGAATGATCCATTATCTTGGTTCCGTCTGGCACCAACTTACATTCGGCAAATATCAAGAAGACGGGATAATTCCGCAAGCAATTCGCCCGCCGGCATTTCCTGTCGGTTGGCCGAAGTCATCTTCCTTTTCATGGAGAATAACGGAACGGCCGATAACGCCGTACTGACCCGTTTCCAGCGTCAGACCCGAAATCACTTTTTCCAAAGTTCCTTTTCCGTCCGGACCGATTTCGATATTACCAAGATCTCCTGCGTGGGCGTGCCGGAATCCGTCTTTTGCCAAGTCTCCGTGTAAAACACCGTCAGGGTTAAAATGACCGCCGGCAGCATTGCCTGCTTCCGCACAGCTTCCGTTTTCATGGATGTGAATTCCATGCTTGCCCGGAGGCGCATTCAGAACAACGGCGTTGATCTTCAGGCCATCCTCAATTGCCATAAACGAAACCTTGCCCGTTATGGCAGACCCCTCGGCTGTCGGGCCTAGTTGAGCAACCGGCAAAGGGACCATCTGGTCATTTTCGTTATAGGTAAACCGCGGGATGCCGTCGTCTTTGTGAAAACGAATGTCCGCAACCTGAAGCCTGCCTGCTTTGTCTTCAATGTCAAAATCAAGGTCGAGCAGTTCCCCCGTTTTCACATCCTTCATGTCCGTGCAGGAATAATAGTAGTCGCCTGTCTTTCCCACACGCTCATGAACACGGACAAGTTCAAGCTGTCTTAAATCACCCGTTCGATCGTCCACAATCGCAAACGCTCCCTGCAGTTCTTCCTGGTTCGCAATGTGGTCACGGATCGTCTGGCGCAGCGTATCAGCGCTTGGTTCTGCGGCATGAACAATGAGCGGTAGAAACAGCATAGATACAAATAAAAAGAGTAATGATCGCATGAAAGATCTCCTTTCGCACTCATGCTACGTCATTGCGAGGAGGCCACAGGCCGACGAAGCAATCTCCGAGATTGCTTCGCCCCCTTTGGTCGCTCGCAATGACACTGATGGTTACATTTCTTCTTTCATCTTGGCGATTGCTTCAACTTCGGCCGCAAGTTCCATATGTCCTTCCTCTTTCAACACCCTTGCTGCTTCTTTAAGGGTTCCCGCATGATCGGCCATCATCCCATGGCTGCCTTCCATCTTAGCACCGCCATGTTCGCTGCCCCCGTGCTCTTTCCCGCCATGTTCTCCTGCCAGAATAGCTGAAGGACTCCACAGTGCAATGCTCACCACCAATGCCAAACCCATTAATATATTTTTTTTATTCATTGTCTTCTCCTCCACGTTCGTCATTGCGAGCCCCAGAGGAGCGCGGTAATCTCGATTCGAACTGAGATTGCACCGCGCGCTCTTGCAGGCGCCGATGCGCCAGCACTAATCGTAGGGCAACTTGACGTTGCCCTACGATTATGTGCGCGAGTACTTTTCGGGAAGAACTGGAAGTTCTTCTCCGAAAGTGCTTCGTCACTTCGCTCCTCGCAATGACATTTTGTTATTCCTCAAATTCTTGAATTCGAATGCTGTCTTCACTCCGTTCCATTCGTTCCCATCCACTTCAACGTACGGATAGAAAAAAAAGTTCACGGGAGGTCCTGCTTGTTTTGGGGCAAGATTAATGTCCCGCCCCACACTGATTAAAAACTTGTTCGTGTCAAAGTTACCGAAATATGCCTCCTTTCTTTCGGGATGCTTCCACGCCTCTGAAGCATCCACGGGCTGCCATCCTTTACCTTCCGCAAAAAATTCCGCCCAGCAGTGATAGCCCGTAATGGTTCCTTGTTCATTTGCGGGAACGGTCAGACCAATTTTAAAACGTGCCGGAATTTCAGCGGCGTGCGCCATCGAGATGAAAAGAGAATGAAAATCAGTGCAGTTTCCTGTTCCTAAAAGACACGCACGGATGGTATCGCCCCGCCCCCATCCCGGAACTGTTTTATCATATTTCATGGAACCAATGACATTTTCGTAAATCCCCCTGGCTTTTTCCATCCATGTCTCTTTACCGCTGACAGCTTCGCTGGTTCTTTCCCGGACGGTATCATTCACTACCATGAGCGTTGACGGTGCCAGATATTGATTCGAATTCTTCACACTGTTTTCTTCTTCAAAGCGATTCCGTGCGATCGCGGTTTCATAAATCACCTCCAGATCCAGTGATTCAGGAAACGGTTGCTTGAGTTCAAAGTAGGCCATTTCATTGCCATGAACAGGATCACGGGTGATTTGATAAGGCTCGGATGTTTGTATTTTTCTTTCCAAGATTATTTGACCATCCCGCGATGAGGCCAACGGCATCCAAATCTTGATGTCATCGGCATTTGCCGGAAACTCATCCAGGGAGGCTTTATAAACAATTTTGAATTCTCTCTGGGACGGAAACAGATTGTTTGCTTGAAGCGGGTTAATAAAATAAACGGATGCTGTCAAAACAACCGCGCCCAAAGACAACGCCATTTTTTTTGTCATATCTGTTTTTCTTCCTTCGGTTAGTCCCAAAAGCTTCATGTCCGTCTTATCCGTTTCCTTTAAGGTACCAAAGATTTTATCGCTTGTACAGGGGATGGTTCTGAACGATTGAGCGAAAGTTTTTAACGGCGCAGGCGCTGGAGGCTTTCGACGCCGGATTCAATCAGGACGGGATCCTTTGCTTGTTTGAGCAGTGCCGTCAAACGGCCGGCGGTTTTTTGATCGGAACCGATTTTACCGAGTGCGCGGATGGCTTCACGGAGGATACCGAGGTCGTCTGACTTTTGCGCGAGTTTGAGAAGCGAGTCCGCATCAATCAACTCTGCGGGCAGAATATGCAGGAGACCAATCCACTTGGGGTCATTTCGCGATTTCAGCACTGTTTTCCAAAGTTTTTTGCGGCGTTCGGCCGAGTCCTTCCCCGAGACACCTTCCAAATAATAATCCAAAGCATTAGCATCGGGCGGATTTGGCAAAGCCGGATCAATCTCAACTTGCGCCTCGGCATCCTCTGCCGGCCCCAGAGTCGTTCCCGGCCAGTGTAACTCATAAATACCCGCTTCCGGTCCGGCTGCCGGCACTTGATAAAAATGCGTCAGCGGTACAAGCAGGCTGAGTGTCTCACCCGGCTGAACCGTGCTTAGCCTGAAACCGAAATCAAGATCCGGCTTTGGTTCAAGGCGCTCACCTTCTTTATAAATACCAATCCACTGAAACCAGGGGTCTTCCGGGCGAACGGGCAACACGATCGGCTGATTCTCGCCGGATTGGTTGGTGAATGAGAGGATGATAAACACTTCTTTTAACGAACGAAATTTCGGTTCAACCGGCCGGATCTGTGTTTGCCAAATGATTTTCTCTTCCGCAAATACCGTTCGCGGCAATGCCGCAAAGGTAAAGACCAGAAGCGCGCCTGTCAAGGCAAACAAAGTGCTCTGCCGCGCGAATTGGCCGTTATCGCGTGCGCGTCGAATCATAGGTTTCCATACCTCCTGCATGTGCTCCCGTAAAAGTCCGTCTAATACTATCCCGTAAGAGATTGACGTGTCGAGGACAAATTTGCGGCGGATGCATTCCCTGCTGAAAGCCGCATTGTTCGCCGCCCGTATGCACCGTGTGAAAAGAGAGCGCCGGTTCCACTTCATTAATAATCAAGTGGCCGACTTCGTGAATATCCGTCTTGGGAAGCTGGAGAGGGGCGTGGCGCTTGAGATGCCCGGCTGAGGCACCCGAGTGCGGCGGATGGCCGGCGTAACCGACGATCACCGTGCCGGGCGGCATAGCCATCGCGGGCGGAGTCGAAATGGCATTAAGTCCGATCAAACTGAATCGATACTCGGGATGTGCGGCGTAATCGGTGTGATTGTGCATGTAATCCCAAATATCATCCAGCGGAAGTTCGCGGCGGAAGGTTCGGTCTTTCTGTTTCTGAGTTACCGTAAAATCGATATAAGGCAGATGGTCCGGATCGGCTTCGGCATAGTGCCGGTGAAAAAGCGCTTGCGCGGCATCCGGATCAAAATCGTTGGCACCCGAATTGGCGGCGGTATCGCACGTGCCGTCCGCGCCCGCGTGCACGTTTTCACCGATCCGCCCGTCATCGGGCGTCAGGACGAGCGTATCCGAAACGCCGTTGGCACCGGGATCGATACATACCGTAAAAGCACCGGGGGCGGCGCCCACGGCCTGCACTTGGTTGTCATCGTTATCTTTGCTCATGGCATAAGCGTGGACTTCCCGTTGGCGCCAAGTGGTAAGAGTGCCGCTTTGGTCGTGACAAGTAAGTGCCGCATCGCCTTTTACCAGAAAGACGTCGATCACAAAATTATCTCCCGCGTCATCCGTATAATGAAAATAAGCAGTGCTTGTCCATTTGCCGCCTACGCGTGTCAGTTCGGTTTTGGCTTCACCGATCACCGTCGTTTCATCCGCTGCCGCCCGGTCGATTTGGTCGGTCATGGCGTGCTCAGCCTGCATGAAATAGTGCGGCTCGCCTTCGTGCGGCGTCCCTGTGTTGTCACCGCCTTTCGCATCCGGATCAATATCCGCATGAGCGGCCGGATCATCCGGGTCGCGCACTTCCCACTTCACTTTAACGTTCCCAAGCGGAGCTTCCGGAGGTTCGACTTCGACGGTCAACTTGACGCGTTCAACGTCCGGAGAGGTGTTGATGACTCCGTCATCCTGTGTGTCGAGAAAAAGACGGCCGTCTGCATGCGGGTCAGGCTCCTGCGAAAAGTCTCCCGCCGCTTGCCGGCGTAAGCCTTTGATTTCGGTTAACTTAAGGTCCAGGACGTGTACCGTCACGCGTGCCATATCAAACCGCGCATCCGTCGCCTGCAATTGACTGTCTTCAAGTGCGGGTTCAATCGTGACCGGCCCCGGCGTATCCGGTGCTTGCAAAACCACTTTTTCCGTGCGTCCGCCGATGATTCGTCCCGCGCTCGGCGCCCATTCATAATAGACAAAGTCACTCTGCGAGAGCTCATCCCCGGACGAAGGACACATATCATCCGCGCACCGGATCCGCAATAAATCGCTATCGGTTCCGAGTGCGCTTAACACCACGTAATCATTCGGGCACGTGTAACCGCCTTCTTGGGCCATACCGGACATCGGACCGTTGATGCGCCATTCGTGTGCCGGCTGACAGAGGCACCGCCCTTCTTTGCGCGGTTGATCGGGCCAATTGGCAAAGGGAGGCCCGATGCCGAATTGAAGCGGCTGTTCCGGCGGCACCAATTTCAATTTTACCTCCCGGACCGATTCCGCGTCGTCTTCATTTCGCCGGTGCGACTCCGATTCGTCCACCGTCAGGCGGATCGTGACTTCCGGATCAGCAGGCATCCCGGCAGGCGCTTGATACAGCGTGGCGGGGCCGTCTGCTGACCGGCTTCCGGCGCTGAAAGCATGATTCACCAACTCGCCTTCCCCTTCGCGGATTTCCCAATGGTATTTGAGTGTGATAGGCAGTTGATGCTCCAGTTTTGAATGACAACCCCCTTCGCAAGCAGGCCCGCCCCGCAAATGGCGCTGACATAAAACAGTGAGACGATCCAAATCACCGCCGTCGGCAACGAGAGGAATGCGTTTTCCGAGCGGAACTTGAACAACTGCCGGCCCTGCCCCCGGCAGCGGCGACATCAATGTGGATTCAATACCGGAAAAAGCATCCCAGCGCTCATCCAAGCTGCAATCGCAGGAACAAGGCGGTCTTTCAATCGGCGGCGGGAACGGAATGCCGCCGGTTGTCGTAGGGGGATGTTTCGGATGATCTTCAATCGGCGGGTGGTGCGGCTCTTCCGGCACGCGCGGCGTTTCGGTAACATGGTCTCCGGTTCCGTCAGTGGTTGTGGTGCCGCCGTCTGCGGTTGATGTTGTAGACCCGTCTGTTGTGGTCGTACTGCCGTCAGTTGTTGTGGTGCCGCCGTCGCTTGCTGCCGCAGTTCCGTCAGTCGTTGTGGTGCCGCCGTCTGCGGCGGCAGATCCGTCTGCTGTGGTCACACTGCCATCCGCGGCGGTTGTCTCACCCCCTCCGGTTGCGGTATCCGTGGTTGTCGTTACGCTGCCGGAAGGAGGGTCAAGCGTCACCGGAACGTCATAAGTCAAAACTTGGCCGCCTTGAACGACCGTTACTTCGGCTTCATATTCACCTTCCAAATCGGGATCGACATCAAACTCGGCAACGGTCACCACGGGCGGCTTTTGCTCTTTGCTTCCCTGTTGACGCGCGAGTTCCTGAGCAAAGAGGCTGAGCATATTGATGCCTTGCGCGGCACCGCTGTCATGGGCGCGCTCATCGTGACGGCTTTCATCCGGCTGGTCATAAGTCGCCCAAGCCGATGAAGCCAAGCTCAGCGAAAGAAAAATGAGGAGTAATTTCTTCACGGGCGGCTTTCGGTTTCGGCGAGCGGACGGTTGAAATTTTGACGCGCCTGCGGCATGAACCATTCGGGGACACGGCGCATGTTGGCTTCGCGGACTTTTCCGTCCGGTGTTTTGAGGCGGACTGATTGAATTTCAGCCGGTTCATCCGAAACCGCCCGGCGGGCACCCGGCCGCGTGCGGGAAGGCGGCGGCCCCAAACGCTTGGTTTGATCGACCCGGAGCTCCAATACCATCAAATCCGGACGCGCGCGGTAGGCTTGTCCGGTTACTTTGACATTGTTTTGCCGCTTCGTTTCAAATGTTTGATGGGGATACGGCTGTTCGGACGTAGACGGAAGAAGATCCGAGGTTTTAACTTTGGCAAAGGCTTGCGGCAATACCACGAGCAAAAAAACAACGAGAATGGCTGCCCGCAATCGGCAGACAAAAAATTGTCTATCCGCAAAAAACATCGGCCCTCCTCGGTGCTATGTTGACCCGCTGCCGTGCTTATCATAGCATTCCAAAATTTTTTCTGCAAAAAGAAAAAATCTCTTCTGTTGATTAAACGGAAAGCTGCGCTTGCCGCAGCATGCGGGCGCCGGCTGTGACGGCATGCATGATGAGCTCAAGGTCCATCAATTGTGCTTCACTTTCGGCACGGTAAACGCGCTTGGGCTGGAATTGTTGATCGATTAAAACGCGCATGGCGGCTGCGATGAGATGTTCCGGTTTCACGTGAGCCTCACCATAAACAATCCGGCTGCCATCTTGATAGGTGCCCGAATCATACCGGGCGGCGCCTTCCGGAAGCATGATGTGTTCACTCGTCACAATGAAAGCGGGCGGATAGGCAATGCGGTATGTTTCAAGCTCGCGCTCACTAATCACCTGTACTTGATCGCCTAATTTACGTCCGCCGGCTTCGGCATAAAACTTGGTTAACGTTGAAATTTGCCGGGGCGACGGCACCACAAACCGGAAATGAAAATTCGGATTTAGTTTTTGGATCGACACGATAAAAGCAAGCGTACGCTGTAAATTAACTTGGCCGGGATCCGTATGCATTTCAAACCAAACCGGCTGAGTGTACGCTTGCAGCTGCCGAACCAAGCGGCGCGCGTCCTTGGCATTCGCATCCGTCCATTGGGTCTTTTCTGACTGATTCGTAACGACCGCCGGCCTGTTTGAAGCGGTTGCCGTATCCGGTCTTTCTAAAATCAAGACAGCGCGGCGAGCAAAAACGATTAAAGCCTGATCATGACTGTCTACTTCAACCGCACTTTGAACAACAGCTTTTACGGAATCAAGGCCGGGGCGTTCTTGCGTGAGTAATGTTTCTACCACCTGCTCCCGGAGACGCTTCGCTTCATTTTCGAAATAAGCGTCTAAGGCCCTGTGCGCTGTTGCCTGTAAATCGGAAATCGTCTCTTCAATCACCGCCGTTCGAACCGCTGAAGGAACCGTGCGCAAAACACTTAAGAGTGATCGACTAAATTGACTGAGTGATGAAAGAGGAGCGCTATGAACGAATGGCACTGACTTAAGCTCAAAACGTGTCATTCTGAGCCCGAAGGGCGAAGAATCTCCAGATAAATAGAGATCCTTCCCGCCGGAAGCGAGGCTCGCCAAAGGCGGCGCTTCGCTCAGGATGACACCAAAAGGCTTTAAGGAAGCGCCATTCGTGTTATGAACTTTGCTTTCTACTCCCAGGTTCTCTAAGAGGGATTCGGCAAAGAAGCGCGTTTGTGTTTGCAGCTGAATCCGCAATTCTGATTTTGGCTGCAACCATAAATCATCATCAGTTTGGCCTCTAGAGGACGGCTCAGAATGACCGATGGGTCCTGACAGCCAAATGCCCTCTTTCGTTCCCTCATCCTTGCGGTCTGTGTCTGATCCTCCTTCCGCTTGGCTTCTTTTGAATTGGGCTTCGATCTGCGCCTCGTAAGCATGCAATTGCCTGATAATCGCCTGCTGGTCTTTTTGCTGCAAAATACCCTCTATTACTTTAAGATCGCCAAAGTCCGGAAAAAGTGTTTTTTGGCCGTCAACCGTTAGTATGTCCGTTAATGCTTGCACCAAGACATGATCTTTGTTATCCGTTAAAATACCTGCGCGGCTTAACATGATGAATGCCACGGCTTCCGCTTGATAAGTTAACAGCCCCAATTTGGGCGTTCCGGAACGTGCAATACTCATGGCCGGCATTGTCAATACCGGATCAATGTAGTTCGAGAGTTTCCGCATAAACGGTTGATAGATATTTCGGATAACGGTCTCATCACTGTTCACCGCGCTTTCTTTGATCAGTCGAATGACCAACACCTGCCGCCGGCGAACACGTTCGATAATATGCGCCATGCGGAAATTATAAAACCAACGCATGAAGGCACGAAACAGTTTCGGGACATCGGCCCAAAAACGTACCGAAGGCGCTTGCCACCCGCTGAGATACAATCCTGAGAAGGTGAGGTTATTGAATTCTTTCTTCATTATAAGCGTATCAAGCTGCTCAGAAGTATTTACGTATCGGCGCACCAGTGCCGCAAGATCCATTTTCTGGTATGTTTTCGTACGCAGTTCGCTGCGCGAGGCAAACGCAGCGCCCGTTCCAACCCCCGCCGTCCAAAGGGTTTCATTTGTTCTCGTGTCTTTTGACCTGTTCCCCGTCCCCTGATCCCCATCCCCTGTCCCCTGATCCCTTTGATACTGTGCCATTAATTGTTCCCTGTAACGATTGAGTTGGCTCATGATTTGTGCGTGGTTTTGGCCATGTTGTTTAAAGATTTGATGAATGGAATTGTTTGGGTTATTCAATGGATGATGGTTTTCTATGGGATAGATGGAAACACCGTTCATTTCAAGTGTAAAGACATCTTGAAGAGCGCTCAATAAATCATTTCTCTCATCTGAAATAGGGATTTGATGATATCGCAACACAATAACAGCTAGGGTTTTGCCAATAGCCTCTCTTGCACCATGAGCATAATCATCAGTTGTTGATCCTTTGATTTTCTTCAAAGCTGCCAACAAGGCTTGTGAAATAGCGATGAGTTCAGTTTCATCAATTCTTTTTGATATTTCTCTGAGGGCATCGACAATGACCCATCTCATATGCTTGGCATCATCAGTTGATCCTTCGATTTCTTTTAAAGCGATCAACAAGGCTTGTGAAATAGCGGGAAGTTCGGTTTCATCAATTCTTTTTGATATTTCTCGGAAGGCATCAGCAATGGCCCGTCTTGCCGGATGGGCATCAAAAGTTGATCCTTTGATTTCTTTTAAAGCAATCAACAAGGCTTGTGAAAGAGCGGGAAGTTCGGTTTCAGCAATTCTTTTTGATATTTCTCCGAGGGCATCGGCAATGGCCCGTCTTGCCCAATTGGCATAAATATTGGCATAAATAGTTGATCCTTTGATTTCTTTTAAAGTGATCAACAACGCTTGTGAAATAGCGGGAAGTTCGGTTTCATCAATTCTTTTTGATATTTCTGTGAAGACATCGGTAATGACTCGTCTTGCCCAATTGGCATCATCAGTTGATCCTTTGATTGACTGAAGTTCATTTAACAATTCATCAACGCTCATGCGGGAATAATCTTTGGTTCGCAGTTCCGCTCGAAAAGCGGTTGGCTTTTCGGGACGGACAGCACTTGAGTCGGTTGGACTCAAGTGGGGTTCGGAGCGAGAACCGGCAGTGCTGTCTACTTTTTTCCGCATTTCACTTCTTCCTGTAATCTCCGCTCCCGCACTCACACCGCCGGTAACCCCCGCCGTCCAAAGGGTTTCATTTGTTCTCGTGTCTTTTGACCTGTTCCCCGTCCCCTGATCCCCATCCCCCGACACCTGATCCCTGATCCCTGTTCCCTGATCTCTTTGATACTCAGCGATTAATTGTTTGCGGTAAGCGTTCAATTGGGCAGTCATCCGTGCCGGATCTGCGTGTTGGAGGATCTGTTTAACATTTTCCAAGCTTCCATAAGCGGGAAAGAGCTTTGCGTCAACTACATATTCCACTTTCAAAAGATCTCTGAGGGCGTGAAATAACGGTTCATTTTTTAATGAAAGATCGTGAAGCCTCATATAAATAACGGCAAGCGCTTCTGCAACCGCTCTTAGTGTGGCTAACGTTGAATGATTCGGGTCTTTGAATTTCGCAAGTTCATCCGTCATGGACGCAGCAAGCAGATCAATCTCACGAACATCAGCAACACGCCGAGACACTGCCTGGACGGCAACCGCCGCGTGCAGTCTCACATCATCAGCCGCCTTTTTTTCATCTTCGCCTTTTGCTTCCGAAATCTTTTTTAATGTCCCAAGAAGCGGCGGAATCAGTTGGGGAAGTTCCCGTTCATGCACACGATTTGCGATTGCTGTCAACGCCGATGTGAGAGAGCTTTGAACTTCGTAGGCAGATTTGCTGAGGTCTGTGACACCATCCAACGCCGCCACGACAGGCGCTATCAGACCGGGCAGGGCATCAGAATCAATACGATGAGCAATTTCTTTTAAAACCCTTCCGACCGATTGCTTGGTTTCATTGGCAGTATCATCCGTTCGCTCAGCCGTATTCACTAGTTCATTCAGCATCACGGCCGTTAAGTGCGGCAGTTCTGCCGTGTCAATCCGTTTAGCAAGCTCTTCTAATGAATAAAAAATACCCCACCTTACATAGCGTGCTTCTTGACCATTGCCCAGAGGTTTTGCGAGTTCTGCGAGAAACGCCCCTTTGATTTGAAGCAGTTCATGCGGTTCGATGCGTCTTGTAACTTGTCTTAAAATCGATGTCATCACGCCTCTGGCATTATTAGCTGCGGGATCATCCCCCTGAATTCGCGCCAAAGCTTTCATCGTAACTCCTGACATGGCCGGTAAATGACCGGCATCAACATAGACGGCGATGGTTACCAAATGATTCCCAAGAGATGCTCTGGCTTGGTTGGCTAATACACCGGCGTTTTCAATCGCATCAAGCTGGCGGAGGAGCGGATATAAAAACACGGGAAGCATCGAAGACTGTACTCTCTTAATAACCTCTCCGTCCAGCGCATCCGCCATCCATTTCCTGCGTTGATTGACATCATCGCTAGACCCTTGAAGCGCGGCCAATTCGCGCAGCAAGTTCTCTGTTGCCTGATGGAAATAATCTTTTGAGCGCAGTTCGCTGCGAGTCGATGGTTCACTGCGGGCCGCGGACGCGATGGCTCCCGCACTCACGCTGCCGGCAACCCCCGCCGCCCAAAGCGTCTCATCTGTTCCCGTGTCTTGTGACCTGTTCCCTGTCCCCTGATCCCTGTTCCCTGATCTCTGATCCCTTTGATACGCGGCGATTAATTGTTCTTGGTAAGTTTGAAGTTGTGAAATGAGTTGCTGACGCATTTGAGGTGCTATGCGGCCATTTTTGTCTGCGGCACTTTGAAAAAGACGATCAATTTCTTTTTGATCACCATAGAGAGGAAATACCGATATTCCGTCCGGTGATGCGGCCGCAAAAACATCCGCAAAAGCTTTGAGTAAATTACCCCCGCGTCCGCTTAAGGCTAATCCATGTGAGCGTAAATAATGTTCCGCAAGCAATCTGCTAATATCACCCCGTGCAAAACGCGCAGCTTCGGTGTCGCCTTGTATATGCGTCAGCGCACCTAAAAGCGGCGCTTTTATTTCAGGCAGTTGATGGGGATCTATGCGTTTCACGATGGTTCTTAAAATATTGGCAACAGTGCGGTATGCCGTATTTGCGTACGCGCTTGACGGGTCTCTTGGATCTGCCATCAGTGAAAGAGAATCCAAAAGAGGTGTAACCAAGGGAAGTAATTGGGATGAATCAATACGTTTAGCGATTTCTTTTAACGCACTTCCCATTCTCCATCTGGCTTGATTGGCATCTCTGTCTGATCCTTTGATTGCTTGATAAATGGATAAAACCGAATTTAATAAATCAGGCAGTTCTTCGGCATCAGTGCCTCTTGCGATTTCCCGCAAAACGTCTCCCGCAGTTACCCGGACGCGATTCAGCTCAACCCCGGCGCCTGGGAATGAATACAAGAAATCCAAAATCATCTTCAACATTTCTGTACGTTCTTGATTTTTTAACCGTTTGGCAATGTCGCTGAGTGTATGATCGATTTCCTGCCTTAATTGATCAAGCCATTCCTCAACAACTTTATGCCTCAAGTAAACTTCCAGGAGTTTTGGCACCATCTGAAGCAAAACCTCCTGACTAAGCGGGTTCTTAATACGCCTTACCCTTGCGGCCAATTCCCATATCAAAGGACCTGCATAACGATGAAAAATGGTTGTGTCGTCATGAAATGATATGGATATTAATGCATCAAATAACTGATTCTCTGTCATCCGACTTAGCGCATCCTCCCTGAGTTCTGACTTTCCGGTAGAAGCACGTGCCAACCAAAGCGAATCGCCCGGTTCATCCTGGACTTCAGGGCCGGTGTCTTGGCTGCCGCCTTCCTCGGACTGATGCCTTTTGTAAGCAGCATCCAACTGTTCACGGTATGTGCCAATTTTTCCCATCAGGGCCTCGCGCTTTGCTTCCGGAAGCACTTGATCGTCACCCATAACATCTCGAGTGAATTGCTCAATGGCATCCCATTTAGTCTGCGCGGAAAAAGAAGGGTCTTCGATATAGAGGTTAAATAGCATTGCGATGTTATATTGTAAAAAATCAATATAATCATTGGGATCTGGATAAGCGCTGGGATCTCTTACATAATGAAAATTAATCTGGTGTAATCGCAAAATAACAATTGATAAAGCTGCGCCAAGCGAATCTCTCTCGTACTGAATCACTCTATCTTTGTGTATAGGGATAACGGAATCGAGTAATTGCCCGAGAGGCGCTACCAGGGCAGACAATGCGGATTCATCCAGCCGTAAAACAATTTCCACTAATACTTTTCCATATGCGGCTTTTGCTTGATTGGCTTCTTGATTTTGCGTGACAATTAATTTTGACGTTTCAAAAAGCACGGATGCCGCACGAGACAATAACGCCTTATCATAACCATGAACGGCTTTAGCCAAAACATCCGCTATCACCTGCCTGGCGCCGTTACTGACATCATCAGAGTCATGGATAGACTCCAGTTGATCTAAAAGCCCGGCAACAGCATCGTTAAGTCTAGGCCCCTCAAGTTTTGAGGTAATGGTCATTAAAATCCGTCTGACCATCCATCTGATATCAAATGTATCTCTCTTGTGATTAGGTGTCCGACGTAAATACGATATCAATTGATCAATCCTGTGACGCCAGTCTTCCGTCAAACGGCTAGAGTTTACTTCGGCCTCTTTCCCTATCACATCATCCAAAACATAAAGAATCCTAAACTTCACATCAAAGGCAGACCTGCTTGAATCTTCCAGTAATTCCAATGTGCGCCATAATAATTGAGTCAGATCAAGCAACGCGCGGGAATCCATTTGCTCTGTTATCTCATTCAACGAATACCGGACGATCTCTGAACCCATATTCACGGTTTCGTACGTTTGAGCCATCAAACGAAGATGATCAAGCAAAAATTGAATGGTTTGAAGACGCTTATTTCGCGGAACACGCTTCACCATAGCCGCGAGAGCGGGTGCCAACTCAAATCTTAACCTTGCCGGCTCCCCACGTGTGCCGCCGATATCATATTGCAGCTCACGTGATTGCGCAAAATTAAGCATGATTTCAATCACGCGCGGAAAAGCTGAGTAATCAATGTTTTGCGTGACCGCAATAAAAGCTTTTACCAACGATTCTCGGGCTTGATGCGCCAAATATTCGGAACTATCCATCGATTGGAAAACACCTAACAAGCGTTGGCTCAGATGGAGCAGTTCTGTTTGATCAAGACGTTTAATCACCTTTTTGAAAATCGACCGGATCAGCGCCTGCTCGCTTTGGCTTGAATCTTCATATGCCTTTATTAAATCGAAGAGAACAGAAATGATGACTGTCAGTTCACTGAGGCTTGCATAAGACACTTCATTTTTAAGCTGCACCAAAAGTGATGCACGTTGTTGATGTGCCTCCTCGGTCCGCATGCCGATCAGCGCATGAAGTTTTGTTTTTAACGAGCCGGCCGGCTGCTTGCGGCCAAGTGCTGAGCGAACAAGATTAATCAACTGCCTAAAAAGCGACTCGACGCCTCTTAATTCGGTCCGATGAACAGCTGCCGCTCCGGCTAATCCGACCAACCAAAGATCATCGTTCATATCTTGCGACCTGTTCCCTGATCCCTGCCCCCCATCCCCTGACACCTGATCCCTGTTCCCTGATCTCTGATCCCTTTGATACTGTGCCATCAATTGTTCCCTGTAAGCGTTAAGTTGAGAAATAATTTTCTCACGGTCTTCAAGTTGTAAAATCCTGTCTACTTCCGTTAAATCACCATAACGCGGGAAGAGCGAAACAGCGTTTTGTGTTGCTCCAAAAAGCTTTTTTAAAGCAACAAATAGCGGATCTTTATTTTCCAGATCAGGATAACCATGGCGATGAAAGAAGAAAATACTTAAAGTTTCACTGATATTTTTGCGAATCAGATCCGCATTCCCAGTAGGATCTTCTATGTCCTTGAGAGCTGTCACCAACTCTTCGATAATCAAGGGACGCTCATGATCATCCAGATATGCCAACATGGCCGCAAACGTTTGCAAGATATTGGTCCAAACAAAAATGTTGTTCACCATGGTTCCTTTCATTTGTCGAGAAATGGAAAGGAATTCTTTTACCAGTTTAGTCCGTTCCTTCTTATCAAGGCGATCCACCATTGTGCCCAATACAGTTGTTATCCACACTCGCGCATCGGTCGCTCGATCATCTGAGCCTTTGATTTGTTTGAGAGTTGAAAGAAGCACATCTAGCACATAAGGCAGATCCTTTTGATCGATGTGCTTTAAATTCTCGACTAATGAAGTGGCAAGATCCGTGATGGATTGAACAACATCCGGGCCAGATCCTTTTAATGATTTAAGTTCGTTAATGAGCGCAAGCACTCTTTCGGTAATATGATCTTTCTTTCTAAATTTAATCCGGATCCCATAAACCATGTGAACAAAGCGGTGAACAAGATAGTGTCCCCGCTCAGCCAACCATCCGTTTCTAAGTTCGTTGCGAGCAGTGAACAAGAAAGTACCCAAACCCACTCCCGCTGCCCAAAGCGAATCCTGATCCGGCAAGCTGTTCCCTGTTCCCTGTCCCCTGTCCCCTGATCTCTGTTCCCTTTGATGCTGTGCGCTCAATTGTTCCCTGTAACGATTGAGTTGGCTCATGATTTGTGCGTGATCTTGACCATGTTGTTTAAAGATTTGATGAATGGGGTTGTCTGGGTTGTTCAACGGATGATGGTTTTCTATGGGATAGATGGAAACACCGTTCATTTCAAGTGTAAAGACATCTTGAAGAGCGCTCAATAAATCATTTGTTTCATCTGTAACAGGCATTTGATGATGACGAAAGACAATAACAGCAAGAGCCTCTTGAATGGTCGAATTTGGCCAAAAGCTATAACCTAAGCTTTTAAATTTGTTCGAGATCGAAATCAGAGCTTGGGCGACAGCGGGAAGTTCTGTTTCATCGATGCGTTTTAATATTTCTTCTAATGCAACGGCAATTTGCGCTCTTGCATCACTGGCATACGTATCGAATCCTTCACTCTCATTTAGCGCTTTAAGCAGGGCTTGGGTGACGGTAGGAAGTTCCGTGTCAGCAATGCTTTTTGATATTTCCCTTAATACGATGGCAATTTTTGTTCTTGCCGTACTGGCATCCTGATTTGATCCTTTAATTTCACTTAGCGCTAAAAGCAGAGCTTGCGTGAAATTGAGAAGATTGGCTTGATCAATTCTTTTTGAAATTTCGTTTAATACGCCGGCAACGGCCTCTATTGCATCATGGTCCGCAGAACCTGAATCTTCAAATACTTCCAGAAGAACGCTCAGCAGGCCTTGCATCATGGCAGGAAGTTCTGTTTGATCAATTCTTCGTGATATTTCTATGAATATATTGGCAATGGCCCTTCTTTCATAAGCAGCAGAAACAAATGATCCCTTAGTTTCTCTTAAGACTGAAAACAAAGCATGTAAGATAGCGGAAAGCTCTGCTGAATCAATTCTTTTTGATATTTCTCTTAATGCACGAAAAACACCTAACCTTCTTTCCTCTTCAAGACCAAGAGAAGATGATCTTTCAGTTGTACTGAGTACTAAAAACAAGGCTTGTGTAACAGCGGGAAGATCCGTTGAATCAGTTTTTTTTGATATTCTTATGAGGGCGCCGGCAATGTCCAATCTTGCCCAATGGGCATCAGACGTTGTATTACCAATTAATCCTTTGAGTTCTCTTAATAATCTATGAACTCTCATGGATCTAAGTTTTCTTAATAATTTATCAACTGCCGTTCGAAAATAATTTTTGGTCCTAAGCTCACTGCGGGCAGCGGGAACGAAAGCTCCCGCACTCACGCTGCCGGCAACCCCCGCCGTCCAAAGGGTTTCATTTGTTCCCGTGTCCTGTAACCTGTCCCTCGTCCCCTGTTCCCTGTCCCCTGATCTCTGTTCCCTTTGATACTGTGCAAAAATTTGTTCCCGGAATTTCTTTAAGTTTTGAATAATTTTTTTTGAATCCCCCATCTCAAAAATTTGATGAAGAGTGTCCCAGTCACCATATCGAGGAAAAAGAGGAACATCATCGGAAAAGGAAAGCATTGTCATCAGGTTTCTCATTGCTGAATGTAACTCACTTTCACTGCTTTCTAAATAAGGAGCAAGCTGATGGTAACGAAACACGATATCGGTAAGCACAAAGCCAAAATCTGTTCTGCCATTCCTGGTGCCGGCATCTGACCCTCTTAATTGACCAAGTGCTGAAATGAGCGCCTGGAAAATGGCAGGGAGTTCGGTTAAATCAATTCTTTGAGCGGTTCCGTCCAGCATCCACGCAGCGTTTAATCTCAAATTAGTGGCGGCAGCACTCGATCCTTCTATTGCTTCAAGAACCGAAATAAAAGCTTGAGAAATCTTGGGAAGTTCCGTTGTTTCAATTTTTTTGGCTACTTCGGCCAGCGCCCATCCGATGGCTTCTTTGGCTTTATAAGCCCCGGCGTTTGACCCTTTGATTTGATGAAGCGTTGAGATGAGAACTTGGGCAGCGTGAGAGGGATCAATGATTGCATTTTCTTCCACCGTCTTCTTTAAAGCCCGCCCAATGTCGCGCCTGATGCGATTCGCTTCATCGCTTGATCCCTGAATCGATTGAAGTTCTTTTAACAATTGATCGACACGTCTGCTGCCATCATTTTCGGTACGGAGTTCCGCGCGAGGATTTTCTAACCAAAGCTCAGATTCAGTATCCGGAGGCAACAAATTGTCTTCAGAACGCTGTTCATTTTCATTTTGTGCGCGTGTTGCCCGGGCTCTGATTTGCTCATCAAAATTCTTAATCTGTTCCCTCAGGACTTTAATGGCTTGGCTTGACAGGCGCCCTCGTTTTGGTTTGGCATGCTGCAACATGAGCGTTATTTCTTTTAGATCACTGGTTTGAAAAGTGGAACGTCCCGGCAAGTTTACTAATGCATTAATGAGACTTTTTTCTTCTTGAGATGGATTGGTAGTAATAATATTTTCCTGACGCAACAAAGCAATAGCTAAAATTTCCGCCTTGAGTTTCTTGCTCCTCTCATATTGCAAGTCTTGAACCATGCAATCAACAATTGACTGCAATATAGAACGATCCACCTTTTTCACAGCCACCAATAAACCTTCCAACAGAATCGAATGTCGTTCGTAAGCTATCTTTGACCCATATTTCTCAAGGTTCTCATAAGGATCAATGTGAGCTCGAGGATCTGTCCGGATAGCTTCAATGATTTGCTCGGTTGTTTGCAACAATAGTTCGCCGTTTAGGTTTGAGATCAAATTTCCAAAATTACTAGCCATTCTTTTACGATCAACTCCCGAGCTGTAATCGCCGCTTAAAAGAGATTCAAGAAATAAATCAACCGTCTCAGAGGGATCGAGAGACAAAAGTTGGGTGATTTTGGCATAAGTAAAGACCTCTTGACGCATGATCAGTTTAAGCCTGAGCTCTTTGATGCGACTCTTGATCACGTCAATTTCTGCTTGAGCCTCCGGTGAGTGGGCTTCCCTGGCTAAAGTGTGCATTAAATCTTGTAACTCATTAATCGCGCTCGAGGTTAGGACAGCCGATGGTGTCAGTTCTTTCAGAAACGCTTCCATGATAGCGCGGCGAATCGCATTTTCTTTTCGACTAAAACCAACTGTCTCGTCTGCCATCATTTCGATCACAATTTCAAAAACTTCCTCTGGTGATCTTCGATTGGCCAGCACCCCTAACCGCCTGAGCATATCCGTGTGCTCTTGTTCAGCAGATAAACCATCGCCTTGGGAACGCGCTAAGCGAATAATGATCTTCCGCACCTTTGACTCCAAATCATCTGCACGCAGCTCTGAGTGCGAGCGGGCTGCGCTCGAAGCAGAAGCAGTACTTGCACCGACACCCGCCGCACCCGCCATTGAAGCACTATCAGTCATCCGTTTGCCGAACTGTGAAAAACGGCTGGGGGTTCCGCTGCCGGGTGCATAAACACCGCGGATCACGTTTTGCAGCAGCTTTTTAATTTCGGAAGGCAGTTTGTGGACTTCGTCATCATGCAGCCAAAATCCGTGTTCGCTGCCGTAGACCTCCGGCACCGATTCCGTATCATTACCCAAACCAATGGCAATGAACTCGGTTTGTGTGGAACCAATCATGCCTTTTTTAGCTCTGACTTCGTCTAAAATCTCTTGTATGGCTTTGGTGTCACCCATCGCATCGGTAATCACGATGACAAAATGTTTTTCACCGCCTGCCTTTAAGATATCCCGAATCGCGGCTTGAAGCGCCGGCCCTTCGTTGTTGCCGCCATGGTTACCGATAGAACCGTATAAGTCATCGATTAAAGTATCTTTTTCTTTGCGTGTGGCATAACCATCCGGCACCGGCGGAAAGTGAGCGCGCTGATCGGATAGTTCGATACGCTGTCCTTTAAATCGCTTATGCAGAAAAGTGTCATCCCCGTAACCACGGACTGCAAAATCAATGCCTAAAGTTTCAAGGACTTCCATTAATAGGGCGGCGCCCATTAAGGTGCGGTAACCTTTGGCTGCCGCATTGTCCTCAGGACCTTTGCCGGACTCACCCATCCCTGCCATACTGCCGCTTTCATCAATGATTAAGGTAAATTTGATATCCTTTTTGTCAGGGATGATGCGCTGTTTGTAAAAACGCATGTCGGTAAAACCGCGCGCCATGGCGTTCATGAGACGCCGGACGTCGATACGGCCTTTTTTGAGGCCGGTAATTTCTTTGGGCCGAATCGTATTTTGAATAAGATCTCTCAGATATCCTGCCAACTCATGAATCATCTTGCCCATTTGGCTCATCAAGCGGTCGCGCTCGCTCTTAGGTTCGGTAATTTCCGCATCGATGGCGGCGTTCTTATGATCGATAGAATCTTTGGCTGTGCGGTCCTGGGCTTTTTTCTTGAGATCATCCAGCGTATCCAGAATTTTCTTTTTGTCATTTTCAGATAATGAATCCCAAATTTTTTTCCACTCACGCGGTGAAATAGGCGTGCTTTCTTCGCCGGGTTTGCCCGGCCGAATGACGATTTTCCCTCTACCCGGCGCGCCGCCCGAACCGCTTTTCCCGCTTCCTTCGCCTTCGGCTTGGAGCACCGCCCATTTGTAAACAACGGGCATGATAAAATCGCGAATCAAAATACCTTGGTGAATGGCCAATTGCAAAATTGTTTCTTCCGAAGGATTGGGATCCACACGATAAACACCCACATCATCAGGCGAGACTGGAATAGCTGAAAAAACGCCTTGTGCTTTGCGCTGCCGTGCCGCATCAATAATATCTTCGTCTCTGGCACCGCCAAAATAGCCGGCTTGCATGAGATTTTCTATATCCTCTTTCAAAGCCGGATCTCTTTCTTCAAACGCTTTTAAGAACTTTTCGATGACTTTGCCGGCGCCCGGATCTGATCCGCGTTTTGCGAGATAAAGAAAGAAATTACCGATGGCACCGGCATGACCTATGTCTTTACCATCTTTAGAAGTTTTAATCATGCGCTCAACCATTTCATTATCATCTTCAAAATCAAAAATAATTTCATCATTCAGTGTGCGCAGCGGCCGCTCCACGCCCCGGAATCGATAACGTGCCCAATTTTCAATGCGTCCGTCTTCTAAAATATTAAAAAAACTGCCCGCCAAACTCTGTGCATCTAAAAAGTCTGCAAAAAGAGACGTATACCGGGTGCCGTAACGGTGCATCGATTCATGAACGCCGACACCGATTAACGCATCCAAGCTCAAAGTCATGATTTCCCGGCTGTTATAAATTAATGTATTGATACTAGGTGCATACGCCCAATGATGGCTTCCATCTCTTGATAGGCCTAACTCGATGGCTTCATCGGAAGACATGATGTTCATGATGCCGTGGCTCACAATCCGAAACTGTTCTTCATAAATGCGTTTTCTTTCATTGATAGCCATACGCTCCCATTCCTTTGATGTGGGTTTTTCTTTGGGCGTTCCGTCTTCAGATGCTTTGGCCATGCGGATAGCTGAACTGTCATGGCGAGGCAGTGTAATGGACGGACCCGCCTTTAATGCGGCGGACAATGACTCGCTGCTTGCGAATTGCACCTGCTGCCCGGCGGTCTCAGCCAATCTTCGGCGTGTCCAATCAAGCTCTAAGTTTTCCAATTCATCCGGCCTATCTTCCGGCAGACCTCTTGTAATTAAAGAAGAAACAAGCGCGTGAATCCCGCCTAACATGAGGCGGTATTGTTCGCCCTTATTGCGTTCATTGCGGACCCAGACTTCCCGAAACCGGCTTCTCAGCGCAGGAGACAGCGGGATACGTCCCGCATTTCTGCCGGTTCTGCCTTCGGTCGGATTCATTGTCGCAAACAAGCGGAAGTTGGGATGAATGCGGATGGGAACATTCCGCTCTTGAATCGTCATCGTTCCTCGATCAAAATATTCATTCAGCACTTCGATAATGCTGCTTTCCGCCATATTGAGCTCTTCGAGCGTGAGCGCGCTCCCTTCTTCCATCGCGCGCACCATAATCCCTTTTCGAAATTCAAAAGTGCCCGTTTCGCTATTCAGCACAAAGCTGCCGATTAACGATTCAATGGTCGCCGCACCCAACGCCACCGAAATATAAGGCCGGTTGAGCTCCCTGGCCGCATCGGCAATTTCTTCGGTTTTACCGCCGCCCGATTGTCCGACTAAAAGCACGGGCTGCGAACGATGATTCAAAACCTCCCGTCCTTCCGTATCACGAGAACGAATCACGCCGCCGTCACGGAAGCCTTTTAAAATTTGCATGCGCACCAAACGTGTTGATTTGAGTTCTACCAAAGGCTCGATGCGCTCGGCTTGAGTATAAAAATGCTGGTTAATCAGTTCGTCTAAGCGCTTGACCAAACGAGGCGATTCCCCCAGCATCTTAAGATATTCCGTGCGCGCTTCCTCGCGCATGATTTCTTTTCTTGAAAGCGGATCATGACTGGCGAGCCGTTTTTCTACCTGCGCTAAAATGCGCACAAGATTCGCCTCTGTTAAAAGCACTAATTTTCCGCCATCATCATCTGCCAAGGCGCCGCTTCTGATTTCTTCATTTAATTCCAACTGCAAACTCTCTAACATTTGATGCGGTGAGAGTTTTCTCACACGCACCCCGTTTAAGGAAATCCATTCGTCTTCTCCTTTAACAAGCGTCTGCTTCTTGAATTCGGGTAAAACCGTTTCCGGATCGATCTCCCAATTGAAGTGTTTCTTAAAAAGACCTGCTAAGACTTTCAAATTATTCTTCTTCGGATCATCCTCATCGGTGGACTGTGAAAGCAAACCGGCATATTCTAAATAGGCCTCTTCGCGCAACATGACTTGCACGGAACGTTCGGGCTCCACTTCCATCCGTTTTTTCAAATCCTGCACAATACGTTCCAAGTTCCGCAAACTAAATCGGTACGTGTTATCTTGGTTGAAAAAGTCAAAACCGATGGACTGAGCCGTTTCTTCGATGTCGAACTGCAAATCAACCAGGGCTTCGATGCCGGATTTCGAAATCCCCGATGCTTCTAAAGCATATTTCTCCGTCAAGATTTTAACCATTTCCTCTTTGGTCATTGAAGGACGGTTCAAGATCTCAAAGCGGTTCATAAAAGCTTCACTCATCCGCCTTCGGCCCGAGTAGCGGGAAGGGTTGCCGCTCACAATTAATTGAAACCCTTTACCGGGAAAGATTTTCCGCCCTTGAAATTCGATATATCCCAGCGTTAGCAGTTGATAAAGAATGCCGATTGCTTCTTCATTGGCTAAATTAAATTCATCCAACAGAACCACTTGACCCGGTCGACCGGTTTCACGGTCGCCCATGGCCTGAAGCAGCATGCCTTCACGGAAAATAAGTTCAATGCCGGCAACGCCGTTCAAGAGGAGTGCGCCGATATCTTTCATTTGTTCAATGCTCTTGGGATTTCCCTGCCGTGCATTTGCCAAAACATGTTCTTCTAAAAAGCGCTTTTGAAGCTGCTCTAAGGGCATCGTTTGATCAGGGTTTATGCGCAAAACCGATTTCACGTGATCATCCGTGATGTGTAAAGCCCGCAGCACTTGTGCGGTACGCAGTGTTTGATTTTGGCGAATAACCGATTGAACGACTTCATAGGCTTGTTCAAATGTCAACTTCACTTCAACAGGATGGTAACTGCCCAACAAATCGTATTCATCGGTTCGTTGATTCATTTGAATACGGGTAAAGGGGGTCCGGAAAATACTGGCGGCAATTTCAACCAAGGTAGACTTTCCTCCGGAAGTCTCACCAAACAGCATCATGGGATTAAAGGAACGCGCGGCTGCTTTGCCCTGAATAGTCACGCCGCGCTGCATTGCCTCTAGCAGAAGCGCGAGCTCTTCTTGGCTTTGCGGCGTTAAAATAAATCCTTTTTCCTTCAAAAGTGCCTTCGGAACTTCTGCCGTTTGCCACTGAGTGCGCTTAACCACCCAATGGTCATTCACACTTTTCCATTGGTATTCCGTCTTGCTCATGTCGTATGTTTTTAGAATCTCTTCTTGAACTGTTTTGCGGTCCGCATCGCTATTGAGGCGTAAATAAAAAATTCGTTTGAAGGCAAAACGCAGCGCTTCTTCCATTGGAATGCCGCGCGATTGATCCTGCGCTACCAGGTCAATTATTTTCACCACATCACGCAAACCGACGTAATAGCCTTCGTTGCTTTCTTGGCCAATTTTGCCTTCTTCAACAAACCGGCGGTATTGGTCATAGACGCGGTAAATATCTTCCGTCACTTTGGGCGGTACATGGCTTACCCCTCGATTGCTGAATTTCTTACGAATAATTCTCTCTGTTTCCGCCTGCGTCCGTATATGGGGCACCCATACTTCTGAGAAACGGCTGCGAAGAGCGGGCGACAAGCCGACACGGCCTTCGCTGGTACTCGTCACACCTTTTTCCGGATTCATGGTGGCAAATAACCGAAAATTGGGATGAATTTTTTCTTTCTGTCCCGTCATGGGATTGGTAAAGGTACTTTCGTCAAAATATTCATTCAGAATTTCTAATAGTCCGGACGGTGCCATATTCATTTCTTCCAAAACCAAAATGGCGCCTTCGCGCATGGCCTGGATTAAAATCCCGGGGATATAACGGAATTTTTTTGTTTCGTGGTCCATGGCATAACCGCCGACTAAACTCTCCAGGGTGGCATTACCAAGCGAAACGGAGCGGTAGCGCCAGCCCAGACGCCTTGCTAAATCACCGATCATTTCTGTTTTACCCCCGCCGCTTTGCCCCACCAGCAAAACCGCCATCCGAGAATCTAACAGTCCTTTCGCAATTGCTTGGCGGATCAAATTAGTCGTTGCACCCTCTTCAAGCTCTTCAATGACATCTGCATCGTGCGAAACGCCTTCTGCCTCATCTTCATAAAAACGTCTCACGACTTTGAAACCACCCGCTAAAATACCCGATTGACCGTTGGGCATAGTCATTGACTCAAAGGAAATTCGAAAATCAGGGTTAAATTGGGGAAATTGTTTTGGCGCTTTGAAAAGAGACTGCAGCGTTTTGATGGAGGCGTCTGAACGTCCGAGGACGCCTAAGTATTCAAGGTAGGCTTGTCGAATGAGTGACTCAGATGGCGGCGAACTGTCGCCTTGGCGTAAGAGTTCTGCTGTATTCCGTAAAACACGTTTCAAATTGCGAAGCGTAAATAAATAGCCTTGCACTTGGTCGGAACTCACTTCGGGAAATTGACCGTTTCGGAGCGCTTCATTGATATTTTCTTGAAGCAATGTCAGTTTCTCAACAGTGGTCTGAAATGACTGATCGCGTTCGAACACTGGTTCATGACTATTTTCACCGCGCAGAATCTCGGTCATTTCTTGGGGTGTCATGTTCATCACATAATGAATCTCAAACCGGTTCATTAAGGCTTCACTCAACCGATGACGACCCGCATATGAGGCGGGGTTTGCGGTCGCCATGAGTTTAAAGCCCGGTGCCGGGGTAATGCGTTCGACTTGCCGGGTATCTTTGTGGTAATACTCCACATAACCCAGAGTCAGGAGTTGATATAAAACAGCGAGCGCTTCTTCATTCGCCAGGTTCATTTCATCCAGCACCACCACATCGCCGCGCCTGATCGCCTGTAATAACCTGCCTTCGCGAAATTCCAGCTCGACATTTAACATGTTATTTTCAATCAAAAACGCAATGGTTTTGAGTTTGCGTTCGGCTTCACGTTTCTGACCGGGGTCACCTAAGACATCTTCCTCGGAAGCATCCTTTAAGATCTTTGTGATCTGTTGAGAGGCCTCTAAATCTACCGTGCGAATGCGCTCTTCCACCTTCTCAATCATTTCAAGTTCGGACAGATCATCTTCGGTCAATGCCCCCGTTTGCCAAAGCTTCAAGGCTTTCTTGATTTTGACCCACTCCCCTTGTTCCATCGCATTTTGAACAATCCGAAAAGCGCGGTCCAGACCCATGTGAAGCTCGCGCGGTTCATAGGCGCCAAAAAGGTCGAACTCATCCGTGCGTTCGTTGAATTGAATGCGCGTATAGTTTTGGCCCAAAAGATGGAGTGCCAAATATTTGGTAAGGGAGCTTTTCCCGCCGGCGGTCTCACCCAAAAGAAAAATCGGGTTAAATTTTCCTTTTTTCACTTCGCCGGAAGGAAGCGTGACGGCTTCCATTAAATCCAGCAGATGAGCCTTCGTGCGCGGATTTTCTACCAAGACAGCTTCATCCAAGAGAGTTTTTAGACGCTTCTCTGTCAGTGCTTCAAGTTCTGCCGGATCCGTATCAGCACTGAGTTCTCCGCGGATGCGGTCGCGAAGCTTGGCCTGTATCAAAGAAAGGTCTAATTTGGCAACCAGTGTTTGACCATCGCGCACTTCCAAGACGCCATTCCGAGACTGGTACGACAATTGACCGGCACCCGGGATCTTGATTTTAAGCTCAATGAGAATTTGATCGACCACTGCCAAGGCGCCGCTGTTTTGCATGCGTAAACGGTAAACGCGGTCAATGGCGCGCGCCAATGCATCCGACTCATGCATGTCGAGCTCATTGATTAAATAAGCCATGATTTTGGCAATCCGATTCAAATCGCGCAGACTGGTGTAATACACCGGATCAGCTTGATCTTTAAAAGCCTCTTCATAGGCACGGAAAAAGCCGATGATTTTGGCGCCTGTTGCTTTTTCGATTTTTTCAACACCCAATTGCTTGAATTTTCCGATTAAAATTTCGTTCATTTCAGCGTCCGTTTTCTTGTGCGGCACCCAAATTTCCCGAAAGCGGTTTCTGAGAGCGGGCGACAAACTCACGCGGCCTAAATTTTCTCCCGTCTCACCCTGAATCGGGTTCATGGTAGCGAACAACCGGAAGTCACGGTGTACCGCTACCTGTTTTAGGGTAAACGGGTTGGTAAACGTTCCGTCATCGAAATATTCATTCAAAATTTCTAATATGCCCGATTTAGCCATGTTGAGTTCTTCCAGCACCAAAACCGAACCTTCTTCCATGGCTTTGACGAGCACACCCCGCCGATAAACAAAACGTTTTTCCATTCGGTTGTATTCCATGGTGCCGATCAGACTTTCCAGTGTGGCATCGCCCAAAGACACGCTGATATATTGACGGCCAAGGCGATTGACTAAGTCGCCGATGATTTCTGTTTTACCGCCGCCGGATTGACCGACAAGGAGCGTTGGGATATTCCGGCGAATGCCTTTTAAAATTTGCCTTTGAACCATTTTGGTTGACCCCACTTCGATTAAAGGTTCAATGGGGTTTTGATCGTTTGGCTCAGCACCTTGGGTAAGAAGACCGTCCAGCTTGATGGCATGGGCGGTTGAGTCATAGACATACGGAATGGTTTCAAAATGCCGGCGAATGAGTTCGTCAAAAGCGTCATCGTAACTTTGATGACTTTCTCCGGCAATCAATTCACCCATGAAAGTCGTAAATACCCGCCGAATGGTTTTGTAATCCGGATCATCCCATAAATGATGTTCCGCCGGCAATGATTCATCAGGCTTAAGCCGCTCTGCGGTGTAGGAAGGCTGTGTGCTGGGCCGCATGAGGACGCCGGCATATTCGCCGTACGCTTCCCGAATCCAGGTTTCAAGGGTGATGCGTTCGCCATTTTCTTTGCGTTCTTTCACATCGCCGGCGATCCGTTGAAGATTCCGAAGCGTGAAGACATAATTGGAGTCGGATCCCATGCGCGGAAAACTGCCCGTCGCCAAAATGCTGTTAAATTTTCGCTGAACTCCAGCTAACAATCGAGTGCTTTCGCGCGTAATACCATATTCTTCCTGTAAAATCTTGTTGATTTTTTTATCCCATACTTCCGGCGCTTCATCCGAGTTTTGTTCAAAATCCCCGGCTGTATAGCGGCCTGAGGCGATGAGATCTTTCATCATTTGCCCAACCACGATATCGCGCATTTCCTCATCCGTCATTTCATCAACATGGATAATTTCAAAACGGTTCATAAAAGCTTCGCTCATGCGTCTGCGGCCCGCATAACCGGAGGGATTGGCCGTGGCTAGAATGCGGGCTTGTTTGCCCAAAGGCGGTTCGATCACTTTGCCGTTATATTCCAAATAACCCAAAGTGAGTAATTGATAAAGCACGCCCAGCATTTCTTCGTTGGCTAAATTCACTTCATCAAGCAGAATGAGATCTCCGCGCTTGTAAGCCGTGAGAAAACGCCCTTCCTTATACCGAAGGCCCACCTCGTGGTTTAACATAAATGCAATGGATTTGATGCGGTTCAGCTGATCAAAACCTTCCGCTTCTTCCCGGCGCAGCTGGGCAAGCTGCGCTTGCCAGACAGGGTTATCTGTCTTGGAATCAATGAGGCGGCGTTCCTGAGCGCTTAAACTTTTGAGCGATTGAGCAAGTTCTAACTGTTTATCCGCCAATTGTTTTAATTTATCACGAATGGCGGCTCGTTGACGCTCCAATACCGAACGCTGGGGATAACGGCTGTCCTTTCCAAGCTCGATTGTCTGTCGTTCTTGAGCATTGAAATAATTTTCCCAAAATTGTCCCGTTTGATCCGACTTTAAACGACTAAACACATCCTCAAGACCGTTATAATTGTTCGTGGCCAGCGCTTCCTGCAAAAGCTGGATGGCTTCTTCTAACGTGATATTGATTTCATAAGGCTGAAACGATCCGAAAAGGTCAAATTCATCGGTGCGTTCATTGATTTGAATGCGCGTAAAACCAACGCCCAGAATCTTGGCAACCAACGCTGCCGTCGTACTTTTGCCGCCTGAAGTCACGCCAAATTCGAGCACCGGATTAAAGCGCTTTCCCTCCTCCACTTCCAATGCATCCAGAATATTGGCCAGGTTACGGCGGGTCGTTTCGTTTAAAATAATTTTCGGGTCAACGTTGGCAAGCGGCTGAGCCAGCGGAATCTCGAGCAGCAGTTCGGGTTTTCCCACGCTTTCTTGAATTAATTCCATCTTATATTCGCCGGGCTTGACTTCCGTTCGTTTAAACCGCGCCGGGCCTGATTTACGTTTGCGATAGATACGAATTCGGGAACTGCCGTTTTTGAAACCATCAATCACATAATCAAAATCCAGGAGATCGTTTTCATGAATCAGCCGGTGTCTCGCCATTAAATCACGAACAATACCCCGATCTTCGATGCTCAAGCGGTTGTAATAGCGGCGCTTGACAGCAGAAGCAATGGCATCGCGAATGTCCATCCCTTTGGCATCGTTTTTCTTCACGATATCAAGTGTGCGCTTCAAATCCCGCAAGCTGACAAAGAGCGCTTCATTGTTCACCTTGCCGATATCACCTTCTAAGACAAGCCGTTCATAATCGTGGTGAAAATTCACAAGCCGCACAAAGTAACTAAATGCCTGAAGCAGTTTGTTCAAATCGTCCAAATGTTCGCCGGCTTCTTGGCTGTAAAGATCAAACACTTCTTCAATGAGGCCGCCTGTCCCTTCCCGGGCTGTTCTGGAAATTTGGGCAACGATTTTGAGCAGCCGGCCTTCCTCTTCACTGCCTTCGGTCAGATGATATTTTTCCCGCAAGCGGCCGAACGGAATCTTTGCAAAACCGTCAATCCCCGTAAAACCAATGATGATGCCAATTTGTTTAAACCGTTCGACATCGTGATTCACCAGCAATTTAAACCGTCCCTGGATGAGCTCAGCCACCACTTCTTTGAGTTGTCCTTGAGACGTCTTGGAAATTTCTGCCAGACCCGCCAAAATATCTTCGGCGCGCGCGCCGTTTAAATGTTCCGGTTTCTGAAGATTGGGAATTCCTTTTTCGGTGATTTTAAAAAGTTCCTGCCACTGTTGTTCCATGGTGCGCCCCGCTGGCAAACCCAGCAAGCGAATGGTTAACAGATTGAGTGCTTGCGCGGCTCCTCCCCTTGCCAACGCGCGTGCCTGCTGATTTCGATCGGCATCCCCTTCAGGCTCCCTCAGCATTTCCTTGAAATCATGCGTGATAAAACCGGTACGTGCATTATTGTTGAACTCCGGGAACACCTTGGAATAAAGACGTGCTATGTCATAGAGCGCTTGAATGCCCGTGTGCTCCCGGCTGTATTTGAGCTGAACGTTAACGCCCCAATCTTGAAACAATTCGATCAGGTTTTGGTTAGGATCAAGAGACGTCAAGAGTTCCGTCATGCCAAAATCATCTCCGATCACGGTGTTGACAATAAATTCCGTCAGCACGCTTTCGACAAAGGCGGCGCTAGAACGCCCAAAGAACTCGTTCACCATCAAAAGTGACTGAAGTTTCCCCATCAACCGGCGAATTTCCGGATCCTGGATATCATCAAGATCCAGAAAGCGCAGACCCCACAAAACAGCGTTTGGCTGCTGAATTTTAGCTAATTTGAGATAATGCGTTTGTTCATAATCCCTCAAAAAATCATTTCCCGCTTCCTTAAGAGCGCGCGCAATTTTTAAATGAGCAATTAACCGGTCCATAGCGGCATCATCCGCCGCTTTTTCTTTGATCTCTGATTCGATTTGGGCATCTGTTTTTGTGCGGGTGCTTTTATTCTCAAGCAATTGCTTTGCCAATCCTTTTATCTGCCGCGCTTCAACCTCGGCTTCTAAATCTTTTGCTAATTGGGTTAAGCGCTTTCCAAGGTCAGATTTTGACTTGGCCGTGCGCAATTCAGATTTTGAAGGCCCCAATCCGCCTTGAGGGCGGAACGAGCCCCGCAGCCAAATATCTTCCGGACGAGAGTCAGCTGATTGTTCAGCATCATCGGTCCCGGGTTCTTCATTTGCTTTTATTTTAATTTGATGAAGCAACTGATCGATATAGAGCTTAAGTTGAGTGATGACTTGTTCTGCACGCGTGTGATCAAGATTGCCGCTATCATCCAGCCAGATATTTATAATCTTGTTAATTTCAGCATCATCAGCATATTGATGCAGGAATCCGATACCTTCCCTCCGCACCCTGACAGTTCCCGAATAGAAATCACCCAATTCTTTCCACACGTTTGTGTTGTATATTTTATCAACGGCTAACGTATCCCACGTTCCTTTAAAACCTGCTTGCTTCAATGCAAGCATGATTAATATTTCGCTTAGAAAATCTATATGCAAGGTTGTGTTACGGGAAGGACCCTGCCTTCTGGCTATTTCTTGGGATAAATAGATCTCATGACGGATAGGCGTGATTTGCCCGAACGGTATTGCCGTCATGACGTGCCTAAGCAGCCAATGCAGTTGCAAATGACTCGCACTTCCAACCAGTGTCTTCAAGTATAAGGACTCGAAAGACTCGAGCAAATGCAGGAACGCCTTCACCAATTGTATTTGCTCGTTAACCGTCATCTTTGTATCCCGTATCAAGTGAACGCACTGGTTCACTAATGAAGCAAGTTCAGCTCCTGCGTTCGATCGGGTATTGAGACGGGGCAGCGGTTGCTTCCAAACCGAATCTGTCAATGCATGAATTGCCTTAATGACCACTTCAACTTCACGGGCCTCATCGGTTGGACTCAAGTCTTCTAGGTTGGGTGATTCATTTCGCAGTTCTACCCTTTTATCATGGTCTGCGGACTGTCGACCGGCTTTTGTTAAACCAGCACCCACCCCTACCGGTCCGCTGAGCCAGAGATCGTGATCCGTGTCTTGTGACCTGATCCCCGTCCCCTGTTCCCTGTTCCCTGTTCCCTGATCCCTTTGATGCTGTGCGCTCAATTGTTCCCTGTAACGATTGAGCTGGCTCATGATTTGTGCGTAATCTTGATCATGTTGTTTAAAGATTTGATGAATGGGATTGTCCGGGTTGTTCAATGGATGATGGTTTTCTATGGGATAGATGGAAACACCGTTCATTTCAAGTGTAAAGACATCTTGAAGAGCGCTCAATAAATCATTTGTCTCATCGGTGACAGGGATTTGATGATGACGAAAGACAATAACAGCTAGGGTTTTGCCAATAGCTTCTCTTGCCTGATTGGCACCAATAGTTGATCCTTTGATTTCTTTTAAAGCAGCTAAGAGGGTTTGTGAAATAGCGGGAAGTTCAGACTTATCAATTCTTTTTGGCATTTCTCTGAAGGCATCGGCAATAACCCATCTTGCCTGATTGGCAGCATCAGTTGATCCTTCGATTTCTTTTAAAGCGATCAACAAGGCTTGTGAAATAGCGGGGAGTTCGGTTGGATCAATTCTTTGCAATATTTCTGGGAAGGAAAAGGTAATGGTCCGTCTTGCCTCATTGGTCGCATTAGATAATCCTTTGATTTCTTTTAAAGTGATCAACAACGCTTGTGAAATAGCGGGGAGTTCGGTTGGATCAATTCTTTGCAATATTTCTGGGAAGGAAAAGGTAATGGCCCATCTTGTCCGATTAGCATCATCAGCAAATCCTTTGATTTCTTTTAAAGCGGTCAACAAGGCTTGTGAAATAGCGGGAAGTTTGGTTGGATCAATTCTTTTTAATATTTCTGTGAGGGTATCGGCAATGGCCTCTCTTGCCCAATTGACATCAATAGTTGATCCTTTGATTGACTGAAGTTCGTTTAACAATTCATCAACGCTCATGCGGGAATAATCTTTGGTTCTGAGTTCGGAGCGTTCGACAGCAGGACTAATTACCCAAAGCGTATCATTTGATTCTGTGTCTTGTGACCTGATCCCCGTCCCCTGTTCCCCGTCCCCTGTTCCCTGTTCCCTGTTCCCTGTTCCCTGATCCCTTTGAGACTGTGCGATTAATTGTTTCCGGTAAATAGTGAGCTGAGCAATCATTTGTTCACGGCCTGGCAATCGTAAAATGCGGTCGATTTCGGAGAACTCACCATAAATGGGAAAAAGTGAATCGGTAGGAGAGTGAATGCCCAAGAGGTTCTCAAGCGCTTTGGCCAAGGTTTCATCATCCAGAGGTAATTGATGGTTCCTGAGAAAAATAATTGCCAATACTTTGCGCGAACGCAATCTCATGTTAGAACTTGATCCCGGCGATGCGTCTGTTCGGTGTGTATTTTTCAAAATGTCAACAAATTGATCAAATAAGTTAGGTAATTCTTTTTTGTCTATACGGGCAGCAATGGCAGGAAAAGGCGCTAAGAGAGCGTCTCTTGTTTTTTCCGCCTGAGTGCTATCTCTTTTGGCAAGCGAGCGTATTTCGAGAAGTCTTTTCGAAATGGCCGGTAGTTCCGTTGCGCTCATTCTGGCGGCAATCGATTTAAAGGTAAATGCTGCTATCATCACTACCTGCCAAATGAGATCCTCTTCATCTTTATCATCTAATGATTTGATTGTTTTAAGCTTATCGAGTAAGGCATGCAAAATTCTTGGCAGTTCGGTTGGTTGGATTCGGTTAGCAACTGCATCGAGCACAAAAATTAAACTGTATGTTAATTGATCATCCAAATCATAATGGCTTAATTCAAGAAGCGCATAATTTAATATGGTAGGAAGTTTTTCTTCTGGGATTCGTTCAGCAACTTTTGTCAATGCAATCGTAATGAACCTTTTAGCATCTCTGCCGTCAACGTCATATTTGAGCGGTAGTTTTGAGGCGGTAAGCAGTGCCTCTAAAATCTTAGGCAATTCGGCAGGGTCAATTTTCATCGCAATCACTTGATAAATATCTGCAACTGCTTGAATGGTTTGCCGGCCCGCCCTCCCCTTTGCCGGTGCTGCCTCTAGCAGTAAAAGGAGCCTATTAGAAAGATGCTGAAGTTCCGTTGGTTGCATGGTTTTAGCTGATTCTTTTAAAACTTTGGCAATTCCAATTTTAAGTTCCTGAGCTTCTTGATCAGACCTTCCCATTTGAAGTGCCTGTAACAATTCATCGATCGTCATTTTGGAATAGTCTTTGTTTCTTAATTCTGCCCGGATACCCGCCCCTACCGGTCCGCTGAGCCAGAGATCGTGATCCGTGTCTTGTGACCTGATCCCCGTCCCCTGTTCCCTGTTCCCTTCCGCCGGAGGACGGATCCGCCCGACGCTGTGTGGCGGAGTTCCCTGTTCCCTTTGATACCGTGCCAGTAATTGTGCCTGGTAGGCATTGAGTTGGGCTATTACTTGCTTGTGATCTTCAAGCTTTAAAATATGCCCAATTTCATTTAGGTCGCCGTACATCGGAAAAAGTGAATGACTAGCCGGAGCAAGCGAGAAGAACTTTTGAAGCTGTTCAATTAATGGCTTATTATCCAATGGTAAGTGATTGATCCTCAGTGATATCAAAGCCAGCACGTCTCCGACAAACCTTCTCACACGGTCTAGATTGTAACTAGATCCTTTGATGGCGGCGAGTGCAGTGAGAAATGCTTTTGAAATACGAGGGAGTTCTGTTTCTGAGATTTTGGGTGTGATCTGTTCAAAAAATACAGCTATAGTGACGAGTGTTTGATACCCTCCATCTTCGTCATCATTTAATTCTCCCATCTCTTTTAAAACATCCAGAAGCTCGTTTGATATCTTTGGCAGCTCAGCAAGATCAATGCTGTCTGCAATTGCTATCAGCACATCAATTAAACGGCCTTTGAGTCCGTCATTAAACTCATAATGCGTTAACTCTGAAAGAATTGCATTGGAAAGCCCGGGAAGCTCTTGATGTGGGATTTTTTTAGCTATGGCTCCTAAAGCGAGCAAGATATGTATTTTGGCCCACTCCTCATTGTCACCTTTTCCTTTGATCAGCTTTAATTTTTCAAGAAGTAGATTCATGATTTTAGACATCTTTTGCGGATCCGCCTTTTCGGGATCAACTGCCTTTGCAAAACCCCAAAGAGCCTCCGCCATCGCTCGCGTTGTCTGATAAGCTTGATTTCCCCGATTTGGCGTTGACTCTAGCCTGATCAATGCTTCATCCGCAAAATGAGGTAGTTCTGAGGGCGGCATCCGTTCAGCTGCTTTCGACAAAATATGACCTATGTCTCCTTTTGCTTCTCCAGCGTGTTCGTTCGATCCTTTGATAGCATCAAACGTTGAGAGTAATTCAGTCACATAGCCGCCCAGATCAGCTTCGGGTAAACGCTCGACGATGTTCCGAAAAACATAAAGTAATAAAATTCGAATTTCGTTCACATTTCCGCCCTGGTCCTTGAGAGCTCGTAAAATAGCGATCAATTCTTTAGCCGTTCGCCTCAGTTGAGCTTCCGGAAAGGAATAGACTGCTTCCCCCATTAAATGGAGAGTTTGGTGTTGTATTGTTTTTTCCCAGAAAAGAAATTTTCGATTCTTTATTTCTTCCAACACTGCCAAGTATTCGTCAACCACTTGCGAAAAATCAGCTTTAGGCATTCTTTTACGTATTATTTCAAAAGTGTCTGTGATTGCACGCTCTTCAATCCTGGCGGCGTGACTAAAGGCAACGCTAAGCGACTGGTGCGTTATTTTTAATGCTGAAAAAAGCGCCTTAAAGATAGCTAATAATTCGGTATCTGGAATAATTCTAACCACTTCCTTAAAGACTCCGGCAGCGGCACTTCTTATTTGATGTGCGTTTTCACTAGAACCTTTTGTGGTTGTTAAGATAGTGAGAAGTTTTCTTGAAAAGTCGAGAAGTTCGGGTTTTGTCATTTTTTGCACGCGCCACCCAAGCGAAAGTGAAATATCCCACCTGCGCTGAGGCGGGACATGGCGAAAAGCATAAGCCAGGTGAATAAATTGAAGGTCGTCTAATAGTTCATCGGTACTCATTTTTTCATAATCGTCATCATCCCGCTCAACAACCTTCTGACGGTTGATGACATATCGAAAGAAAAGAGATGCGTTTTGTCTTGCAAAGTCAACGAGCTTTGTTAAAGCAATCTGAAAAAATTGCACGCGTAATTCTGATTTGGCCGATAGCAGAACGCCGGCGCCTACCCCTGCAGTCCAAAGAGGCTCATGTGATCCCGTGTCCCGCGGTTCCTGCTCCCTTCCGCCGGAGGACGGATCCGCCCGACGATGTGCGGCGGAGTCCCCTGTTCCCTGTTCTCTTTGATAGGCGGCAAGAATTTGTTCGCGCAGCGCTTTGAGTTGGTAAATCATGGCATTTTGATCTTTGAGCTCAAGAATTTGCTTAATGGCAGCCGGGCTGCTGTAACTTAAGAAAAGTGATTTCTCACCGATGGCAATTACAAAAATATCTTCGAGCGTCAAAAATAACTCGTTTGACCATTCCGAAGTATTGAAACCATGAATCTTCCAATGAACGGCCGCAAGCGCTCTGGCAACCGCCAAGTGCGGTGCCGCCGTGTCACGATTGAAATACTTCACCGTTTTTTCCAAAGCATCAAAAAGCCGCCGGGCGGCAGGAACAAGTTCATCTTGATCGGCTTCCTTACTTTTCCTTTGAATATGATCGGTAATTTCAATAATGGTGTTCCTATCAAAACTTTTTCCCCACCCTTCTTCGTTGAACCATAAGATGAACCAAAGTTCATCGAGTAACTCGTTTAAATCCATTTTCCAATATTTTGACTCAAAACCCATGACATCATATTCATCATCTCCATGAGTTCGGAGCTCCGATTTGGTATTCAACACTGCTGCGCCAACACCAACTGCTCCTGCCCCCACCGGTCCGCTGAGCCAGAGTTCGTGATCCGTATCCTGTGACCTGATCCCTTCCGCCGGAGGACGGATCCGCCCGACGCTGTGTGGCGGAGTTCCCTGTTCCCTGCTCCCTGCTCCCTGTTCCCTTTGATGTAAGGCCAGTAATTGTTCGCGGTAATGATTGAGTTGCGCGGTTTTGGTAGAACGATCCGCGTGAGACTGGAGGATGGAATTAACTTCGTTAAAATCTCCATGACGCAGAAAAAGAACCGTGTCGTCCTTATGAAACTCCAAAAGACGGGAAAGCGCAGAAAAAAGGCTGTCCCTCCCTTTTTCAATTTCAATCTGGTGCATTCTGAGGAGCGCCATGGCTAAAACATCTGAAATCCATGGAAAGGCTGGGTAGAATGTTCGGGTCTGCTCAGTGTTTCTGTGTAATGTTTTAAACGCAGCAACTGCTTCCGACCATGGGAAGGTATCGATACGTTTAAATACCATTGTCAAAGCCCGGCAAATAGAACGTAGACTTAGATTTGTGTATTCCAAGTCATCCGGAAGATTTGTTAAATAATCAAACAGTAAACGTGCCACTTCCTGTAATTGGGTTTGATCGATTTCTCTGACAACTTCCAGCAAACTGTCGCCAAATGAAACTGGTATGTTTGAAGTCAATTCTTCCAGTTCACGTTTGAACACAATTTGGTTAAATAATGGCTTAACCAAACCGCCCAGTTGAGTAGGCGAAAGGCGCGATGCTGCCATATTAATGAATGAGGTAATGGCCAGTTTTGCCCGATTGGCCGTATATCGTGATCCTTCAATTTGTTCTAATTGTGTAATGATGGGATCAACGATAAGAAATAATTGAGATTCGGTTAATTTTCTGCCCAATGTTGTCAGGGCATCCGCAAGATCTGCCCTGATGCCGTTTGTGGTATCACCCGAACCTTTGAGTGACTTAAGATCATTCAAGAGTTGATCTAAAGGATCCAAACGGCGTTTCATGCGTAATTCAGACCGTGATGAATGAATTTTGATAGAGGCGCTCACATTCGCAGGCCCCAAGACAGTGGCTGCCCAGATGGAATCATTTTGATCCGTGTCCCCTGATCCGCCGCCCGTGTCTTGCTGCTCTTGACCCTTGACCCGCGGCGCTTCTTCCCTTAGAGACAGTGCGATTAATTGTTCCCTGTAAGCGCTCAGTTTTGCAATGATTGTTTTGTCATCTTTGGATTCAAAGATTTGATCCAACGCATGTAAACTGCCATACGTTTCAAAAACCCAGACTTTTGAAGAAGCAGCTGAGAAAAGGACGTGAAGCGCCTGAGCGAGTTTATCCCCGGGGCTTGTGTAAGATCGATGATGACGGCGGTGCACAATCAAGATTAAATTTTGTATGATGCTGAATCGTACTTGAATCGCCGCATGACTCGATCCTTTTATTTCTCTTAGAACAGCTATCAGATTTTCAAAGACGAAAGCAAGCTGATCCTCGTCAATCTTTTGGATGAGGGCAAAGAGTGGCATGGCAATCCAATCTCTAGCTTGAGTGCGCTCATCACTTTCACCAATTTCTTTGATCGCGGCGAGCGAGTCCTGAAAAATGGCGGGTAGTTCTTCTTGATTCATTCTTCTGAAAGCAGCATTCAGCGCATTTGAAAGAGCTCGTCTAGTATCCGTCGACGCTTCATTCGTCCCTTGAACAGACTTGAGCGCTTGCAGCAGTTCGTCTGCTGTCATTTGGGAATAGTTTTTGTTTCTTAATTCTGCTCGGTCAGCTCCTGCTCCCGCATTCACGCCGCCGGCAACCCCCGCTGTCCAAAGCGGATCATGATCCGGCAAGCTGTTCCCTGTTCCCTGTCCCCTGATCCCTGATCTCTGTTCCCTTTGATACTGTGCCATCAATTGTTCCCGGTAAGCATTCAGTTGTTGTATCATGTTTGTCTGGTCTTGAGATTGCAGGATTTGACCAATCACTTCAAGATCCCCATAAATAGGAAAAAGTGAAATACGATCCGGACCGGAACTTACCATTGACAAAAGTTTTTCTAAACTGATGAAGGGTAACCTATTATCAGTCAAATGAATAACCTGATAATAACGCAGTGTGACCAAAGCCAAGCAATGAGCTATGTTATTTCTGGTGTGACTTGTATCAATATCTGAACCTTCGGTCAATTTGAGCGCTAAAAGTAAGGCATTCTGAATACTGGCCAACGCAGGGAGAGGAACCTTTTTCGAGAGTTTTTCCAATATTCGTGTAATGGTTACTCTGGCCATATTGGCTTGACTGCTCGTTCCGTGAATTTGTTCAAGTGTTGTATGTAAAACAGGGATTATAGAAACAAGCTCATCTTGAGAGACTTCCTCTATCAATCGTTCTAACACCGCCCTCAATGAAGTGTGAGCGTGAAGCGCATCCTCGCTGGATGGCTCAATTAACATCAATGCAGAAAGTAAAGCATTGATAGTCGCCACTATCTCGCTGTCTAACATCTTCTCTGAGCGCTGCTCCAGCTCGCTGGTAATCCTAAGTATTTTAAAATTGACTTGACTACTTTGACTTCGAGTTGATTGAAGTTCTACAAGCAATTCTTTGACACTCATCTGAGTATAATCTTTTGCGTTTCTGAGTTCGGGTTTTGGTTGACCCTCCAGCCAAAGCGATTCACCGGTTTTGGGTTGACCATCAACCTTAGGTTCTTCGGTTTTTTCGGCTTGAGCTCTTTCGTAATTTGCTTGCCATTGCTCTTTCATGTTTTCGAGTTGCTGTGCAATCAGTTGCCGTTGGGTTTGGCTCAAGGTTCCGCGTTTCCCTCGATGGTTGGCCAGTAATTGAATGATTTCATTCACATCACCATATCTTGGAAATAGATAAACGTGGCGCAGCTGCAGGGTGGGTCCCGTCACCCCTTTTTCTTTATAGGTTAGTAAAATATCAGTAATGGCTTCAATTAATTTTCTGTCATTTAATCGAATTCCTGCCTGCCTTAATATTAAAGTGCTCAAGCCTTCAACTATCTCCTCAAGTGTTCGACTTTTCCCAATGGCATTCTTTAGAATATGGATATATGTGTCGCGTAAACGTGTGAGGTCCGATTCGGGAACACTTTTAGCTAATTTGCTAAAATCTTTAGGAAAGCGATCGTCTGATACTGTCTCTACCTCCAGAGTTATATCACCTTCAAGGTCAGTTTCATCTATCCGGTACCCCACCTCTTCCATCAAAATAAGGAATTCCTCACCATAAGCATACCAATAATCAGAGTCTACCTCTTCACTCCTGAGTTCGGATTTTTGCTTGTGCTCGAGCCAAAGAGGTTGGTTGATATCAGGCAGTGTTTCAATCGTTGCTTCACTTAAATGAAATTGGTTCCAGGCCGGAATCAAAGCGAGATCCGGTGCGAGTTGAGCCGTTTGCAGGACTTGTGTTTGACGCAACAAGGCTTCGACCGCCCCTTGCGTGAAGGTGCCCTGTGTGAGCATATTTTTGAAACCTGCCGCAAAATGATCAAGCTTGGCATTCAAATCAGCTTGATGCTGTTTAAAATAAGTTGAAAGGAAACTTTCGAAAGCACCTTCTAATTGAGTTTTTCTGCCAACTTTGTCATCCGCTGGTTTTCCCTCGGTTTGTAAAAATGAATCCAAATAGCGCGTGTAACGCGTTGCCTGCGTGATTCTGCCCTCCTGCAGCGTGTTTTGGATGAGTTGATCGCGCCACTGCTTAAAAATAAACTTTTCTTCCTGCGGACCCGCAGCCGCTGACGATTGCTGCATGTAATCCTTTGCCAAAGCATCCCAATAACTGCCTTGAAAATATTTCATAAAAGAACGCTTGTCGTGCATGGCATTGAGGTAAGCCTCGTTTGATCCGACTTCCTGAATCGCAGGAGAAATCAAAACATAAGCGGTGCCGTTTGCCCGGAGGCGCTCTTTGATACCGCTTTCATGAAAACCGCCGGTCACCACGAGCGAAACTTTTTGAGATTCACGGCGCATGATTTCGAGAATGCGGCCGGATAAAATGCCGTCACGCTTGAGTGCGAGTTGGTAGAAAGTGAAATGGTTCTTAAGCATTTCTGTCATTGCGAGGGAATGAAATGACCGAAGCAATCCTTGGTCTTGAGATTGCTTCGCTGCGCTCGCAATGACCTTCCACTCTTCATGTGTAATTTCTAAACGCGCAAACCGTTTCAAGAGATGCAGTTCGTTAACTTGATGAAGGCGCTCACGCCCCGGCAATTGATCGCGAACAGCATTCTCTAAATGCTCAAGTTCATGGAATATTTCTGTTCCCCGGACGGAAGAAATGGTTTGGGCGTGCTGAATAGCAGGTTTTAGAACATCGGGAATGGTAAGAAAACTTTCAAGCTGTTTGATCAAAAAACCCACGCCGAGCCGGCCGGTTTGATAATCCTGGATCCGCTGGCCCCATTCTTTCTGTGATTCGACTGACAGCGCCGGCAGCGCAGTTGATTGAAATTCTTTCAACAGTTGGTTGACGGTCATGTCAATTTCGCTTTTTTGGAGGGCTTGCTCGCCTTTCTCTACTTCCAACAATTTGGCAAGTTCGGGAAATGAGCGCACAAGAGCACCGATCACAGTAGATTCCCGCCAAAGACGAGCGGGAATGACACTGTCAACAGAACCGGTACCCGATGTATGCTCAGCTAACGTTTTCACGTATTCCAGCAAATTCATCTCATCCGCATGAAAAGCCTGCCAAGCCTTGTAAAAGGTTTGTGATGATTCAGGCAATGAAGCAATGTTTTCCTCGAGTGCGGCTTCTTTTTGAGTAAGCTGTTTTAAGATTTGATCCGTTTGAACAATGGCTTTTAAGAAGGCCGCTTTGTTTTGCTGGTACAAAGTTTCATCTTCAATGCCCCAATAACTCGTTGGGTTGTTTGAATGATTCAAAATGGCTGCTGCTTCACCGCCTTGTAAATCCCCATGTTTTAAATATTGATCCAGCAGTTTTTCTTTTATTTTGCCATCGGGAAAAGATTTAAAAAAAAGCGGGTCTAACTTGCCTTCCCCGCCTTCCAGTAAAACAAGTCCTAATTGATAGTGCTCTTGGAAGAACTGGATGATTTTGCGGACGTTTGACTCTGAATCATAATTGGCGTGGGCATTTTGCACGAGGATGACCAGTTGATTAACTTTGAAACCAATTCCGGTACCAGGTACAGCCGGTGCCGGGTTCTGTGAACCTGGCACCGTTGTACCTGGTACCGCGCTATAAACCTCTTGAACAATGCCTAACTCACCGGGAAGCTTAAGGGAATCCAAAATAGCATTTGGATTCACAGAGCTCGCATGGTATGGCAGGCTGCTTCCCGGATAAGTTTCGGCAAGTAAAAGCGTTGGGCCATTCGATAAAGAGAATGAAATGGCAAGAAAAAAGGCTATGGCTCTCTGGATATTTTTAGGGATGAACATGCATTATTTACCATGCGAACTGACTTACTAAAGCACTTTAGAAAGTCTACCGCATATCCGGTAAATTACAAGGATAGAAATGAAAAAAATATGATATGTAAGTCATTATATATAAACAACTTACATTAATATAATATAATTCTATTTTATAATAGTCATATATTAGGTCATATTTTATATATATGAGGGGTCTGGGAGTTTCCAGACCTCTCACCCTGAGCCAGCGGGGATTGATTCCCCGATGACTCATATATATACGGAATAGTGAAGAACTGTTTAGATATGTTTCAGTAGTGTCATGATGCCGGCAAATAAGAGGAGGATACCGCCTGCGCGCGAGAATTGTTGCAGATACTTCGTTTCCAAACGATTTATCTTCTCGAGCAGAAAACCTGCTAATAGAGCAAACCAGGATAAGCTGCCCAAGAAAAAACCTGCCAAAATGAAGACCTGCATCATGGGACGATGAAGGTTTAATACTTCTTCCAAAAAAGAATTAACAATCACGAACCAAATGAGAAGAATTAACGGATTTCCGACGACCAGAATGAAACCAAACGCGAAACTATGCACATGCGCTTTTTCAGCCGTCATTTGAGAATCTGCTAATTCGATGGGGTAAAAAAACATGCGCGCAGCCATAAAAATAATAACGAGCGCACTGATCCATTTAATGAGCCACCAGGCTTGCGGAAACTGTTCTAATCGAATGCTGCCGGTGAGCGCAATCGCTAAGTAAATCAAATCCCCAAAGGTAGCACCAATCCCTGCGGCGAAAGCTGCGCTCCGGCGGTAGCGCAATCCTTGATGTGTCGCAATTAAATTAACCTGCCAACTAAGCAAAGCAACGACGAAACCAAGGAGAAAACTAATGAGCATGAAATCTGCTTTATTTGGGGATAGGTGCGTGCGCCCCGGAGGGATCCATCACTGCCGGTGATTCAGGTTGACGACAAAAAGGTGAAAAAGCTAAAAAAAGATAAATAATCATGACCGCTCCAGATTCCAAATTAACCATCCAGGTTGTGAGAGCAAAAATGATCAAGCTGGCATAAGACAGAATCTGCCAATTCTTGAATGGTAAAGCAGATATTTTGGGATAAGGGACTTTGCTGACCATCAAGATACTGAGCAAGATCATCAGTAACAACAAAGAAAAATTGGAAATTTCGGGATGAAGATCGGCACTTTTCATGTGGGCCAGAACGGTCATGCTTAAAGCAATTGCAGCAGCAGGCGTCGGCAAACCTTTAAAGTAATAAGCGACGGGTGGTTTTAAATTGAAACGAGCCAGACGGTAAACGCCGGCCACCAAGAAAATACCGGCAAAGAAAAGAACTTGGATATCTAACTGTGACCACATATAGATCGTAACCAAAAATGTAGGCGCCACTACAAATGAAACGGCATCCGCCAAAGAATCAAGCTCGCGGCCCAATTGTGAAGTCACTTTAAATATCCGGGCAATGTTTCCGTCGAGTGAATCCCAAACAAGACACAATACGATTAACCAAACCGCCTGAAAAAAATAACCCTGATGTATCTTGAGTAAAGCTAAAAAACCCGTACACAAGTTGAGAAACGTCAGGATATTGGGAATCCAAGATGCCAGCCCTGGATGATCACTCCCGATTTGATCATTCATTTATCCATGCTCCTAAGATTGATTGACCGGCACGCACATAATCCCCTTTGCGAACCTGTAACCGGCTCATGCCCTCTGGTATATAGACTTCGACACGAGAACCATAACAGATAATACCCATTTTCCGGCCAACTGCAACCTTTTCTCCAACTTTCACATCACAATAAATGCGGCGGGCAATGGCACCAGTGATTTGCTTGACGACAACTTTTTTTCCCTCCTTTTTCAACACGATCCAATTGGCCTCATTTTTGAGTGCCGAATCCTGTTTAAGGGCATTCAAAAACTTGCCCGGGACATATTGAATGTGATCGATTTCTCCCGTTAAGGGCGCCAAAGTTACATGTCCGTCAAAAATGGATAAAAAAATGCCTATTTTGATACAGGCGGTTTTTAAAAATTGATCTTCCGCCACCGTTTCAATGTCAACCACCGTGCCGCAGGCGGGTGAATAAATGACATTCGTTTCCTGAGGACGGCAAGGCAAATCCCTGAAAAAAACCAAATGCCCCATCCATAAAATAAAAACAACCAACGCCCAGCCAGGCAGATGACATATAAAATAAAGCAAAAAAGAGAGCGCCAAGAGGATTGCCGAACCCGGCCAAGCTCTTTGGTCAATCGGTAATTTAAATTTCATGCGCCCCTCTCATACCGCTCAGACCGTCTCATCAAATCACCTTTTCTTTTCTGTGACCCAAAAGGTCATGTATTTTCCAAACATTAAGCGCGTTTGGGCATCCAAAGCCGGAAGTGCTCCCAAGAAAATAAAAGTCCATGGCAGCAAAAACCATTGCAAAGTAAAACCCGTTTTTTTAAGGAAAGAGTGTTTGACTTTACGTTTGGGCAGCATCAATAAACTTAAGATAATACTAACGATCAAAGCGCCCAATGAAAGATTGAGAATTAAATGTGTAATCCGAGGTGCTGTGTAATAAAGCACGGTTTCCGAGAAAGTGCGGCTGGCCAGTAACGCCGGAACCCATCCGACAAACGACAGAATGAAAGCCCACGTCGCCCATGAGACATGACTTTCGAACATTTTAAAGGCATAGCGAAATTTATCATAAAATGAAATTTGTTCAGCCTTCATAAAGGCCCGCAGGATAATAGGAAAATTTTCGATTCCCCAAGCCCACCTTCTTTTTTGTTTATAAACATTCACGGCTGTTCTCCACCAACTACCGGCATCGACCACATCCATTGAAACCGTCACATAAAGCGGGACAGCTTGGTAATGACCATCATAATAAATGAATGCTTTCCAAAAAATAGAGGAATCGTCTGAAATCATATCAACGGGCCAATAATTGATATCCGCGAGAACCTTAAAACTCATGCTGTGACTTGAAAAGGTGACCAATTTTTCCGGATTGGTGGCTTCAATGAGCTGGAAAAATGAGGCGCCCATTTCAAGTACGCGCGTAAACCCGTGCGCTTGCCATATATTATTGGTATAAACCGGAACCGGCTGAAAACTAGACTGCAATCGATCGGGACAAACTAAAAATTGATAAGTCAGGCAGGCAAAGTACTGGGGATCCACGACCGTGTCGGCATCAAAGCAAGACAAAATAACATTTTCATACTGAATACCTTTTTCGTTAAAGTAAGCAGCCATTTTCTTGGCTGCAAAAGTCACATTTGCCCCCTTGACCTTGGCTTCCCCGGGTATGCCATCGGGATGGACAATGATTTTAAAATCATAAAAATATTTTTGAAATCTTTTCTGCAGCCGAATGGCATTCTCTTGTATCGTCTGAGATGATCTTTCCTCCACAGCGAGAACAACGAGTAATTGCTTGGCTGAAAATGACCCTCCCGCAAGACTTTGGATGCTTTGCTCCAAAATTTGACTAGGCTCATTGACAATGGGTATCATGACCAAATGAATCAGTTTATCCATCGACGGGACTGGTTGAGTATTTTTTCTTAATTGCTCAATCTCTTTTTTGTGAAGCAAATAGGCTAAGCGATATTTAAAAGCACGCAATCCCTTGCGCGTCCGATTCGACCGGGACATATCACCGGTTCCGCTCGCGAGGTGTGCGAGTGCCAACCAATCAATTTCTTTTTCCATTGAAAACCTGAAAAAAGAAATAAGCAGAAAAATGGTCAGGTAAGAAAGTCTTAAGATCCAATACAACATGAGCGCAATAACACCGCAAGCGCCCAAAATGGGCTGAAAAATTGTCAACACAACCAGGCCAACGATGATCAGCCAGCTGGTAAGCCCCGGTAAAATCTCAAAAAAACGCTGCCACTTATACTCCTCAACACTCAAGTTTTGAGCGGTATAATTAAACTTCATGATAGCTTCTTTCTTCTTTTAAAAGTTTCTTTCCATTCCGGAAACTGGATCACTGACTCCTTGGGAACCACTTGAAGCGACATGAAGTGACCCTTGGCCTGATCTAAATAGTACAAAAATCCGGAATCATCTGAATAATAGATATCGGACCTTGGGAACACTTCAACCACCGGGCTCAAATGAGGTTCTTCAAACGTTTCTAAATCAAGCAAAAGCACCTGATTGCCGTCACGAAATATCACCGCGGATCCCTCATAGACCAGGAAAGCTTGATTAATCTGATCACCGCCATGATAGACCCACTTGAGCCGCGGAGCGGGTTCAAAAACATCATCACGCTCAAAAGGCCGCGTGGCAAAATCAACGATGCCTAAGTCTTGGCGCCGCCAAATCAGCAGCAGTTCTTTCTTGACGTCATAAGCGAAACCCTTCACACCTTGCCTGACCAATTGATAAGGTAATTTGTTGGTCAATAATTGTCCTTTGTCTCCCCAAAAAAGAAACAAATCCGACGGATAGGCATAAATCTTGAAAAATCCTTCGTCTCCGAATAGTGAATGCATGAGGTCTTGATCTTTTAAGAGAATTTTTTCGTCTTGCCCGTTAATGGAACGCTTCATAAAAATGCCGTCTGAACGCAAAATGTAAGCGCTGTCTTTCATCACGCCAAATCCGCGTGTGCCTTCGGCAAATTCAGGATTGACTTCATAACGCCTTAAGTTCAAACGATGTAACTGCCGATTCCGGTAAACAAATAGATTCTCCTTGTTATCAGCACTCCACCATAAGTATTTGGGTTTCTCCTCTTGGAACAAAGACGTTATTTCACGAATGGCCGGCGGTTTGTCATCTAAATTGACAGACAAAAAAATTAGATCTCCCTTATCTTTGGCAGACAAAATTAATTGCGAGCTTTCTTTCACGGCGTAAAGATGTTCAATACTTTGAGAACGCCAAGGCGAATCACTTCCGATCAGCGGTTTCAATTCCTTTGATTGTGTGTCATAAAGGTAAAGGCCGCCCACCTGACGATCAGCCGTTTCAAGCACAAAGAGGTCTGATTTGGGAATCACATGGAAATTTTGGATCACTTGAAAATTGTGAAAAGAGCCGCTTGATAATGTTTGAATCGGCCATCTTTTAGGATGGAAAAGCACGTGATCCAACACAGAAGCTTGCTCTGCCGTAATCGGAACGGACTGTGACCAGTCTTCATACCCTTTCAATGACATCGTGACTTGGTATTGCCCCGGGAACAAATCACGAATCATGGCGGGTGTTTTCTGAGCAAAACGTTTTCCCTCTAAATACACCGCAGCACCCGGCGGTACCGTAGAAAGGTAAATCAATCCGGTCTGAACAAGTTCCTGCCGAGCGCCCGGGCGATAGATGTAGCCAATCGCGTACATGATGACCATGGGGCAAACGACAATGTAAATGACGACAAAAAGGTAAAAAATAATCTTTCGTAATAAGATCATCTATTTTTTGACATTCCGAATTTCCTCTCCCCCTTATTTGAGGGGAAAGGGAGAAACTCGCGCACGGCGCTAATTTCTATTATAAATCAGGGCTGATGAGATGGGGGTAAAAAATCATCAATTTCTGAGGGCGTTGTAGATCTTATTGAGGTACTCACGGGCGGTTTGATTTTGATCATCCAAGCGCAGAACGCGTTCAAATGCCTGCCGGGCCACTTCGTAATCACCTAAATGAAAAGCACGCACACCTTCTTGGATATGTGTTTTAACATTCTCACGCCTTTCATGCAAGAAACCGTAACGATCCGAATCCACAATGCCCAGGAATGCCTCCTTGGCCCGTTTGTCACTCAACCCAACATCCGGGCTGATGATTTGAGGCGTAATAAAAACAATGAGATTTCTTTGATCCACATCGGTCCGGGTACGTGTAAATAGTTTTCCCAGATAAGGAATATACCCTAAAATTGGCACCTTAAATTCAGATTCGACTGTAATGTCTTCGAGCAGCCCGCCGATCACAAGCGTTTCGCTGTTCTTCACGAGCACTTGAGTGTCAGCTTCGCGAATGTTAATACGGGGCTGAGTGAGCCCGGTGCTGCCCGTCACAAAATTACCGACTGAGCTGACGGTCGGGTGAATGATCATCTGGATATTATTGTCAGCGGTAATTTGCGGAATCACTTGCAAACTAATACCGATCGGTTGGAAAAAAGAAAGTGATTCGGTGGCCGTTCCTTGATCGGAAACGGTGCTTTCGAAAATCGGGAACTGTTCCCCTACCAAAATGGCAGCTTCTTGTCCGTCTAAAACCAAAATACGCGGGCTGGAAAGCGTTCGTGTTCGCTCATCCTGCAGCAGCGCATGTAAAACCGCTTGAAAATTCTCACCGATGATTTTTTGAAACTGAACATTCAGCCCTTGATCACTTGACGTGGGAAAAGTTTTGCCGCTCACGCCCTGATTAAAATCAAAATTTAACACGCTGTTATGATCATTTTCTGTCGGCGGCGTCACTTGCGAATCAAACTCAATACCCAAATCCTCTAAGGTGTCTGTTTCTACCTCTAAGATTTTGGCATCAATCAGGATTTGCGGCGGCCTGACATCAACATTGCGGATCACGCTCTTGATGCGTTCCACATGGCTGCGCGTATCGGTCACCAATAAAAATCGTGACCGTGCAGTAGAATCTCCTTTGCGTCTATCACGAATTAATCCTTCACCAGCTGCGCCGGAAGTGCTTGATCCGGTTTGAACAGCCTGCGCACCAAACTGAAACCCGGTAAAGTTCTTGCGTTCAACCACGCTGATGGAACCGCGCTCTGAGAGAAGCGCCTCAATGGCTGGGCGTATGTCGCTGGCGTCTAAATATTGCAGCGTAATCACCTCAGAAACAAGCGGTTCAATCCCCTGCCGTTCCTGCCGAATGACTCTTTCGCCTGCCAGGACTTCGGTCGGAGCGATCCGGACAATGTTATCCACGGTTTCATAATCGTACCCGTGCGATAATAAAATGGCCTGTAACGCTCCGTGCAGTGAGACATCCTGCAAACGAATGGTGATCAGGCCGGTCACGTCATCATCAATCACCATATTCAAGTCGTACTGCTCGGCAAGCAGATTAAGCACGCTTCTGATATCAGTTTGCTGAACATCCAGCGTCACCAATGAATCATCGCTTTGAACGGTTGACGGCGAGTAGTCTGCCTGTGCCTGCGAGACGGTTAATGCCAACACCATAAGAAAAACAAAACCAAACTGGATTGGTTTTGTCATGTCATGCCTCCAAAACGTAAAACACGTTCGCGTTCGCTGTTCGCTAAAATCACACGACCGCGCTCAATGGATTTGACAGTCATTCCCAAAATTTCATCACCGACATGAATGACCGTTTGGTTAATAATGGCCATGGCGGTTGTGCCTTTTAATGAGATCGCTTTGAGAACCAATTCGGAGCTGTCGGTGACTTCGATTTTTTTGGACCGCGATTCATCAATGGGGATCGAAAAAAACGGATCTCTTCCCCAGGATTGTTCTTTGAGAAGCGCTTGCTGTTCTCTAAGAGCCCGCTCTTGCGTTAAATTGAAATGAGGATGAGCGGTGCCGCTGCGTACTTGCATGACCATGGCCTTCAAAAAATCGGGCGCATTCTCGGGCAGTGCCGGTAAGGCATTTGGAACGCCTGAGGAGGCTTTTTGTGTGGTACCGCTCACGAACCGCACGAAGTCCGGCAATTTAAAAATAATCAGTCCGACCATCATCACGATGATGCCTAATTGAATTTTATCTTTTTTGCTGAGTGCCATGGTATCTGCTTAGTGAGGTGAATTTTCCACATAAGAAGCTAACGTTAATGAAATGTCCAAATTAGGTGCGATTAAATCCTTGGTCCCCATTTCAAGTTTAGTGACATGATAAATTAAAGGTGTTTCTTCTAAGCGTTCCAGTAAACGACCCAGCGTTTGGTACCGGCATTGAAAATGAATATTCAATAACTTTTGATCAAAGCCGTTTTCTTTCCAGGCCGGCACGACGGCCTTTGGATCATTGACCGCGGGTGCCTCATCCGGTCTGATGTCCAAAATGGTCATTGGCAGTGATTCGGAAGCGGCCGTAAAATTCTGCAGCATAGCAGCAATGGAAGTTCGTTTCAGCGTTTGTGCGTTGAGCTCTTTTAATGCCTGCCTCTGATCTGCGAGCAATTGTTCTAGATTTCTCAGCCGTTTCGCGGCTTCTTGTGTACCCAGTAAAAAAGAATTAAACTCCTTTAACTTTGCTTTTTGTTTGTTTAAATCAGCTATCCGCGGACCTATCACGGCGAAAGCTGCAAAAACAATTAACCCTGCCAAAACAGACAAGTGCAATACCACTTTCTCTTTGACAGCCCATTGTAAAACGATTTTTTGCGATTCGGGTCTGACCGCCATCTGTTGTCCTGTGTTTAGGCTAAATCTGCTTTGACACTAAAAGTCGTTTTGGTTGTTTCTTCTTCCTGCTGAGTTCGCTTAATCAACTGGGCCGAAGAAAAAAAGGGTGATTCGTTTAGAACATGCAGCAATTCCGATACCACCATGTCACTGGGTCTGGACGAAACTTGAACATGCCCGGTTAAAATGATTTCGGGCACTCCCTTGTTCTCTGCCGCACTGAAGGTATCTAAAACCAGTTCCCGGGGAATCAAATGACTCAATTCCCTCAATATACCTCCCCAATAAGGCTCATAACCAAAAGCCTGCGCAAGAAGCGACTGGCGTAATTCGATTTGCTGCCCTAACGTTTCTAATTCGGTTAATTTAGCCGTCACGGGACCCGCTTGATCAATTTTCTGCTGCACAGCCTTCAATTCACGATCAAGCAATGTCTGCTGCACAGTCAAAGACGACCAGCCTATGCCGGCGACAACCATGACACCCAGCATGGCTACTTTCGACCATTGTTTGATTTGGGCGGCAACGGAGGCCCATCGGTCCTGCCAATCAGCAAAATTAATACGAGGTGATTTAACATATGCGCCGCCCAGCACCACCCCGAAAGTCCTGCGAAGTGACGGGGTGTGTTTCAATAGATGCGGATCCAAGTGCCAAGTAAAATCTTTGACCAAGTCAACGCGTGAAACCGACGCATTGAGTTCATGCGATAAAAATTGATCGATCCCCTCTAAACCGGCGCCGCCGCCAATAATGAAAACATTAGAAACTTCGGGGCCATGAAATTCTGTCTGGTAATATGTGATAGACCGCTTGATTTCGTTGACCAATTTTTCCATGTGCGGGCGAACACGGGCCGCCAACTGGGAACGCTTGGGCTGCGCAGAATCATACTGCCCGATTCCGGCAAATAATTGATATTCCCGAACCAAGGTGCTGGCTTCCTGAAACCCGATTTCAACTCGTTCATTATCAATTTGAATTGGTCCGATTAAAGAGCGAATCACGAGTTCTGTTCCGAACGAAATATCTCTCATGAGTACAAACTGCCCCTTCACAAAAACGTAAAACTGCGTGTGTTCGGCGCCAAAATCTGCAATCAACATTGATTCGGCTGCCGGCTGGCGATAACGGGTGAGCATTGATTCAACCGCAAGCGGTGCAGGGATAATCAGCTCCAGATGCAAACCGGCTTTCCGAAAAATAGTCATCCATCGGTCTAATTCAAAACGTTCAACCGCAGCAGCGAGCAGCGGCACACCTTTGATATGAGGCAAGTTCAACCGAGGCACTTTCACCCATTCCACCTCGGCTTCTTCCAAAGAAAAGGGAGCTGTTTCCGCTAACTGCCAAACGATTTCTTCGCGCCACGTGTTCTCTGGCCCCTCGGGTGCCGGGATCACTTTGAAAAATGAGTTCGCGCTGCCAATCACCATCCCTACCGACGCTTCATGTTTGGGATCAAGCGCCGCCGCAATTTCTTTTAATGCCAGCACCATGTCATCCCCCGCTGCCCGCCGAACACCTTGATGATCAACGGTAAACTCACTGTCACGCGCATCTTGTATGGTCCATGACCGCAAGCCCGGTTTCATTAAGACAGCCTTGACGTTGCTGGACCCGATATCAAAAATTAACCGGGGACGAGGCTGCACTTGAAAAAGAGAGCCAAGATTAAATTTTAATTCTGACTTTGGTATGGGATGGCCTGGTTCCATGGGCCGTGGCAATTGAGCAGGTTTGGCGCCGCTCAGTGAAGCAGCTGCCTGCGCCTCCGGCTTGACTTCAGGTGACGATGATTCCTTCTCTTCACCGAATGAAGGAATGCCCGAAAAAATGGATGAGACTTTCTTGTTGAGCCCTGTCGGTTTCTTAGCCATGTGAATAATTTATTCGACGCTTACTTCGTCTTTTTTTTCAATATCAACGGATTCGGTTTCTTCAGTCTTTGGCGTTTCTTGGACTTTGGATGTTTGGGTTTCAATTTCAGCAGGCTCTGAGGCAGAGGGTTCGGGTGCCGGCGAAACCGGTGATGGATCAGGCGTTTTCTCTGTCTGAACTTCTTCCTGCACTACGGCATTTTCGCTTTTTTCCGCGGCGGGCTCGGAAGTGACTTCAACGGCCGGTGCCGGCAGCGCCCCGTTGGTTTTTTCCTGAATTTCGGGCCGTGCAAAAGGGCGTCCGTTGAGAATGGCCAAAGCTTCCGTTGTCAATTGTTGATAATCACGCGCACCAATCGAACAAGGGTCGTACATGGTGACGGGTTTCCCGGCACTGGGCGCTTCTGTAATTTTGACATTGACATTGATCATGGTTTGGAAGACTTTGTTTTGAAAATGCTCGCGAATCCCGCGTGCGACATCGCGGCAGATATTGGTCCGTCCGTCATACATGGTGAGTAAAATACCGAGCAATTTTAACTCATGATTGAGATGCCGGCGCACAATATCAACGGTATTAAACAGCTGCTTCATCCCTTCCATGGCATAGTACTGCGCTTGCACCGGGATCAACAAATAATTGGCTGTCGTTAACCCATTGACCGTCACGATATTGAGCGACGGTGAACAATCAATTAAAACGAACTCGTAGGACGGATCGAGCTTGCGTAAGTGGTCTTTTAAAACTCCTTCGCGTCCCACCACATTGTTGAGGTCCAAATCCGCGCCGGATAAGAGAATGTTGGAAGGCGCGATAAAAAGGTTAGGCACACAGGTGCGGCGGATCACTTCCGAAATATGCCTGTCGGGATGAATGAGAATCTCATAAATGGATTCTTTGAGCTCATAAGGATCAATACCCAAACCCAGCGTGGCGTGCGCCTGCGGATCAAGATCAACTAATAATACTTTGTAACCGCGCTCGGCCAAGCTGGCACTCAAATTAACGGTGGTGGTGGTTTTGCCGCAACCTCCCTTTTGGTTTGCAATCGTGATAATCGTCATCGCCGTTCTCCTCTCGCGCGCGCTTAAACCGCGCTTGTTTCTTGGACAATACTCTCCATTTTGAGACGATCGATAATTTCACCGATCGTCAAACGCTGACGTTTCAGCGTTTTGATGCGTTCGTATTTTTCTCGAATGAGCGGTAAGTGGTACAAGTGCTGACCATTGGGCGTTCTGCCCGCCACGGGGAAAAGCCCCACTGCCGTGTAATACTTCACGGTCGGCCAAGGAATGTTAAGCTCTTTTGCCAGCTGCCCTTTTCGGATCAATGTCATTCAGAGTCGCTCTCTTTAAAACCAGGAACCAGGAACAAGGAAGTACTCTTACCTGTACTATCATAAATATCGACAGGAGACGGAAATCTTTAACGAAAAGAGAAAAATTTGTTGGGAAAAGACTGGGTTCTGTTGACGTTTGCCATGGCAAAGCGTCACCCTGAGCCCTTCGATGTCATGCTGAGCGAAGCCCCGCCTTTGGCGAGCCTCGCTTCTGGCGGGAAGCATCTCAGGGTAAACGCCGTGAAGGATCTCTTTTTATCTGGATTCTTCGTCCTCCACTGCCTTCGGCAGAGGGGACTCAGAATGACCGGTTAGAAATGTTAATAGAACCTATTAATGATTATTCGGCAAATCCGGAATGAGTAAGATGTGCGAGTTGGCTCTCAGCCACGCCAAGGCCGTAGCGGGCTTTGCCGTGACGCGGAGAAATCCGAAGCGCACGTTCATAGTAAGAAATCGCTTGGGCATATTGAGATTCGCTTGTGAAGATGTGTCCTAGATTGGTCAAGGCATCAACATGTTCCGGATCGATTGAAAGTACTTTTTCGTAAGCGGCTTTGGCGTCTTCCATTTTACCTTCAATGGCATACGCTTTGGCTAAATTGTAACGCGCTGCAATGTATTGAGGATTCAGGGCAAGTGCTTTTTGAAACTGTTGAATGGCTTCTTGGTATTTTTCTTGTTTGCCAAGCGTCACACCTAAATTATTATATGGAAACACATAATCAGGATTGACCGCGACAGCTTGACGGTAATAACGGATGGCTTTTTCGTAGTCTCCCCTCTCATCCCATGCATATCCCAATTGATTGAGAAACACAGGATCATGCGTTGCAGTTTCTTGAACATCCGGTTTGGGTTGTTTGGCTTCTTGGCGCCATTCGTCTACCACCAAAGCACTGCCTAAATTGATGTTCGCAATGTAATTGTGCTGGGTCACCTCAATCGCATGTTCGAATAAAGTGATGCTGTTTTTCCAGTAACGGGTTTGGCGGTATGACAGGAAGCTTAAGAAAATAATGACGAGAGAAACAACTGTCGCTTGAACACTCGTCCGCCGGAGGACGGATCCGCCTTTGGCGGACAATGACAGACAGTTTATTAAATCATGAGCCAACCAAACACAAGCTGTGATCAGTCCAATCATCGGTAAATACATAAACCGGTCGCTAAAACCACGCATGAAAGTCACCAAAGAAAGCGTCACGAGAAACCAAAGGACGCCAAACAAAACGTAAGGCGCTTGTTTGTGATACCGGATGGCCGCTGTCAACAAACCCGCTAAAAACCCTGCCGCTAACAACCACTGCCACATGAGCGGTTCATAGAATAGCTGGCCGTTTCGCAAAGCCAAGTTGAATGGCAAGAAGAATTTAAATAGATACCAGACGTATGCGGCCGGTATACGCTTCATCATGACGAGCCAGGAATCAAGCTGATAAACAAAGGACTGTGTCCTGAGTGTCACTAAAAGAGAAAAAATTGACAAAATAAGAAAAGGCGCTTTCTCAACAATCAAGTTTCGGGCGGTCGCTTGTTTAAAACGTTTGTAAGGCCAAAAGTCGCACAGCAAGAACAAAATCGGCAGTGTCATCACCATCGGTTTGGCAAAAATGCCGAGCAGAAATAAGACAAAAACTAAAACATAAGCAGCCTTCCGGCGGTGCTGAACATAACCATCGTATTGCCACAAAGCAAGCAAAGCAAAACAAGTGCTCAACAGGTCTTTGCGTGCAGTGACCCAAGCCACCGGCTCGACTTGCAGCGGATGAACCGCAAATAAAGCGGCGCAAAGTCCGCTTGCCCAAATGGATCCGGTTGAGCGGCGCAGCCAGACAAAAAGAATCAGCGTATTAAACAAATGAAACCAAACATTCATCAAATGATGACCGCTCGGACGGTGATCAAAAAGCGAGATATCCATCATCCGCGAAATAAAAGTGAGCGGCTGCCAATAATCGGCATTTGGCGAATCGCTCACCAAATCGGCCTTGAAGGCCCACGCAACACCTTGAGGCGTGAGGCCGTCTGTGATATGGGGATTATCCGCTACATAGGTTTGATCGTCGTAATTAATGAATTCGAACGTGCGGACCTGAAAAAATACCAGCAAAACCAAAGCCATGAGGAAGAAACTGATAAAGGGCCCAAGCTTTTTATGATCTTGAGACAGAGAAAAACGCGGGGACATCCTGGTCATGATAATTAAATTGACTCACGGTCAATGAAGTTTTGGATGAGGCCGCGATCATGAGACTTGATCCGTTCAAACTTAATCCCAACCCGGTAACGATGACCCGATTGCATGCCAATGTTCATCACCGTGCCGACAAAGCGGAGCGGCCGGGATTTAAAAATCCTTGCTGAGCTGACTTGGCCTTGAATTCTTGACCCTTTGGGTAAAAAAATGCCGGAGGTCATCCCCAAACCCAGCGTACTCATATCGGTCAGTTCGCCCTCAATGCGTTTCTGGACCAAGCCAACCGCACTTTGCATACGGGGTGAAATGACAAGTTGGATTTTGCCTTGGACAGGCACCCGCGGTACCTGACGCGAATTAATTTGGCGTTTGGGTTGATTTTTTTCACTCATCATTATAAAGGATCCCACGAATTCGGTTTTTTGACAACATAAGTCTCAAATCCATTCGGAACACTTGAAGGTAAAGCGCTGGCGCTGTAAGTAACGGCTGCGCTTTGAATCCGATTGTTATTATTACCGACACGGAAATTTTGGGCCGCCGCCGCACCCGTTACGGTGCAATTGTTGAGCTCTAAACGTCCGTTGCCGCCCGTGTCATACGAATAAACAAGACCGGTTACCGTCGCTTGATTCCGGATCCTAAGGTTTAGATTATTCCGACCGGTACTAATCACAGAGCCGATGACTGCCGTGGCGGAACCCGTAATATCAATTTGGTTGTTATTGGCGGAAGAGGCGCGATCAATATAAAGCAGACTCCCCTGATCAATGACAGCATTATTATCCACTGAGATGCGGCGGCGCGCATAAAAATTAGCTCCGTGTACATTGGTATTACTGCCGCTTACCCGCACGCGCTGACTCGCATTGGTCATGGCTTCTGAATAAAAGCGGCAGGTACTGCCGGGTGTCACAGAGCCATTCACTGTAACTGTGGAATTGCCATTGGTATTACCGATTTCCAGATTGCGGCCTGCTAAGAAAACAATGTCCCCACCGGATGGTGTGATGGTGAGCGTTCCGCCATTGCCGGTATGCAGGTCCATATTTCGAAATGCGACGATCGTGCCGTGCCCGGTAATGGTCATGGTGCCTGATGTTGAAAAGTTTCTGGCCAAAATGGTATTGCCCGATAAAAATATATCGCTATTTCGCGGATCATCACCCGCACCAGAAGCGGTATCAATCGTAGTGTCGTATCCATCCATGAGCGTGGTGTAACTGGTGGTTGTGATCTGCGGCATCGCGGGATAGGGCGCTGTCATTTGTTTAGCGGTAAACGTACCGGCACCACTCACCGTTTCGGTATCAGGCACATACACCAAACCATTCTGTACCGTGTTACCAGAAAAAACATTGACTGAACCCCGCGACCACATGTCCCCTGTGACCACGGAAGAATTTCTGATTTCCAAGTTAGCCCCCGGGTCTTCGCCTTGATACAAGGCAAAAAGAAAAGCGGACGGCATTTTTTGAGCCGTGACCGTTAAACGGCGCTGCATGGTCCGTCCATCCAAACCCGCCAAAAGTCCTAGGGATGTGAAATTCACTTCCGTAGCAGACGCATTGTTAATCTGGATTGTAAAACTACTCACTGTGCTCGGCGGCCCAAATAAGCGAACTTCATTTGTTTGATCAGTCCAATCGGTATCGTCTTCCAATTGTTCCAAATACCATTCGATGCCGGCATGCGCAATGCCTAAGGCTTGTAAACTTTGTGCTGTATGCACCGTGCGGATGCCGGCATTGGCCACAATGGCCGAACCAATGGCACCCGAAAGGCCCAATAACAGCATGAGCACAACGGCTGCGATCAGTGAAACACCTTTTTTCCTGGGGTCAGGTCCCGGACCTGACCCCAAGCTTTTAAAAGAATCGATCGGATTCATGTCTTAAATTTCTCGGTCTAATGTTATCTTCCACGACTAAATTTTTACTGCCGTCTGCAAAAAGAATATCGACTTGAACGCGGCGGATATTGGTGGCGGTTCCCAATCCGACCACAGGAGAAGGAATGAGGTTTCCATCGTCATCATAATAGCGAAACAAAAGTGTTTGAACGTGATCGGCTAGAACAGTCAGCGGAAGTGTAACGGGAAAAATCACCCGGACCAAAGTATTGCCGACCAAAATATAAATCATTTGACGGTCATCCACATCATAAAACCAAAAAAAGCTGGAAGATGCATTCACCACACTTTCATCATCCCGAAGCCGCCGAATATCACGGCTCATGCGTTCCAGTGCCGCCTGAGCGCTTTCCTGTAGATTGGACTGTACGGACATTAAATCCAGCGCATCAGCGGTGACAATCAAAAAAGGGCCAAGGAGGCCTGCCATGATCCCGATGATGGCAATCACCATCACCAGTTCGACAAGGGTAAACCCTCTTCTTTTTTGCATCATTCGACTTAACATGTCATCCATTTCAGGGGTCAGGTCCGGGACCTGACCCCGCGCCCCGAGCCCTCCGTTAATGATTGGTTACCACCGTGTACACATTCACATGGCCAACTAAGGCGTGACTCACTTCAATTTCCACTTGTTTGTAACGTGTCATGGAAGGATCATTAAAAAGATTTGCCGGAACGGGACTCACGGTAATCTCATACGAATAATCCGTAAAGGGAAACGCAAATGCTGCCGGCCCTTCGTCTGTGACTTGTGAAAACCGAAGTCCGATCACGCGTTCAAACTGCTCTTCAGCGAGCCCGGTTGCAATTTGAGTCATGAAAGGAAGGATCACGTTTTGACTAATGGCACCCATCACCGTCAGAAGTGTGGCTGCTACCAGCGAAAGAACCACGATGACAATCACGATTTCGATCAGGGTAAACCCCGTTAGAGAGCGTCTTTTTTGCAATTGCGTCTTTCCAACTTGAAATTGGATAAGCATTTTAGTAGTACTCCTGGGGTCAGACCCCGTGCGTCTCTAACGGGTTAAACAATTTGAACACGGCCTGTTTCCCTTGTGATTTGGATCTGACGCGTCCCGTTTAAAACAATATTGGCGGGTTCTACCAAAGCGACGTTTCCATCCGTATAAGGATCGCCCATCTCATCAAATATCAAAACATCCCCGCTGCCAAGCGTCACCCCTGTGATATCAACCCCTTGATAGTCGCCCGTATTAAAAATAACCTGAAAAGTCTGGCGGGTCAGCGGGTCATTGATCGACGTCCAATCTTCCGCATTGGGCGTGTTTTCCATTTCAGCCGCATAACTATCCGTGCCGGCATCAAAGGTGATACGCGTTCTTCTTTGCTGCGCCAACGCAATTTGCTGAATATAACGAATGTCGGTTTGAATGCGTTTGGCAGCCCCCTCGATACGGGTTGCGGAGAAATCGATGAAATTAGTCAGTGCAAAAACGGAAAGAAAAACGATGACGGTGAAAACAACCAGGATTTCGATGAGGGTAAACCCCGTTAGAGACAGGGAACGCTTCTTCCTGGGGTCAGACCCTGACCTGACCCTTAGTCTTGGGGTCAGGTCAGGGTCTGACCCCATATAAGTTACTAAATTAGAAAAGTTCCTCGCCATTCCCGCTCTTGGTGTTTGCGTAAAAACCGCCCGTTCGCGGATCATAGGCCCACGCCCCATCCGTACCGGTCGGTACGGGGCGGCCTGTGGTACTCACCACACCGTCCGGATCCGAGCCTGTACTAAAAGGATTGTCGGGAAGATCCCCCGTTTCTAAAACGGTACAACCCGTTTGAAAAGGATTATCCTGAATATCTGCTAACGACGGAAAACGGTCTTGACCTGTTTTGATGATGTTATCCACACGCTGCATCATAATGGCGGCACGCATATTACCTAAAATACCTTTGGTGGCATTTAATTTTGCTTCGTTGGTGAGATCAAGATAACGCGGAATAGCAGCAGCAGCCAAAACACCGATAATCACAATGATGATGGTGAGCTCAATAAGCGTAAACCCCGCCCCGCGAGAAACTCGGTTGCATCGCTCAGCGCGAAAATTCAGCATAAGGTTAAGTTCTGAAGAGTGCTGTTGCTAACGGATTGCGTTAGGGAAGTTTTTCTATTAATTATTGATAGAACTGTTTGAGCGTCCGTGGGCGGAGTAATACTTTTTGTGTGAAAATACATGTTATCACATGGAAATAATAGTTTCCCATCAGTAGCAGCACTTAACAGGAAAAACAGAGAATAAATAAATTAGGGTGATGTAAAAGTGCCGTTTGATGAATTGTAAGTATACGTTCCGCTGTTTGGGCCCGTGTATTGCGTGGCGGTTGTTTTTGTCCAATTACCGTCTGTTACACCGCCTGGTAATACTGTTGAAAAACATGGGTTAGCCGAATCACAGGTAGTTGCAACACCTACTGTATCCAATGAAGCCGGAAATGTAGGCGTTCCGATTCCGGTGGTAAACACTGATACAAATTGGGTGGCAATGCCGGCTCGGACACCGCCAACGACACCATCTTCATTGGCTGTTTGGGCAGCGGTTGAAATATCAAAGTAGGACGGCAATGCGGCAACCGCTAGAAAACCTAATACAACAATGACCATCACTAATTCAATTAACGTAAACCCCGTTAGAGAGCGTTTCTTTCTCAAGCGGGTTTTTCCACTTTGACAATCAATAGGCTTTTTGTCATGACTTCCAATTAATACTGATTCATTCTCTAACGGGGTAAAACCTTTTCGGGATAAACGACGACTTTTCATTGCACGACCTCCGTTTGCAGTGATATCTTTATAACATAACGTCATGAAAACATAGAAACTAAAACTGCTTACTGAACTTTAATTATCATACCACAGAATACGTTAAGTTCAATACTCTTGGGGTCAGACCCCGACCTGTCCCAACCTTCCAATTTATATATTAAGGGTTGGTTGGGACTGTACCTGAAGCTTTCATTAAGAATATTAAATAATGTCAATGAACTTCAGGTGCTGACCCCAAGACACCCCAAGGCATTATCTGAAGAGATGAATCATGTTCCACATGGGTAAGAAAATACCCAGGGCAAATACCAGCACCATCCCTCCTAATAAAATGGTCAGCATGGGCTCGATTAAAGTGGTCAGGTTCTTGGTTTCATATTTGACTTGCCGGTCGTAATGATTGGCCAAATCACGCAACAATTGATCCAAGTTACCCGTCTGCTCCCCAGTGGACATCATTTGCACCATGAGCGAAGGAAAAATCGCATGCCGTTTCATGACCGCCGCAATCGGTTCGCCTGCCAAAACACCTTCCCGCACGTCGATCACACCGCGCCTTACGATATCATTACCGGTCACATGCGCGGCAACACGCAAAGCTTCCGTGATAGGAACACCGCTTCGATATAGCATCTCAAGTGTTGCTGCAAAAGTAGATAACGCAATTTTATGATACAGCGGACCAAAAACAGGCACTTGAAGCGTGAGCTGGTCCCACCTACTTTTTCCGATCGGCGTACGCAGAAAAATACGAACCGCGAAAATACAAATAGTAAGCACGACCAACATAGCGAGACCGTGCTGGGAAGTCAAATGACCCAAGGCAATTAAAAACCTTGTCGGCAGCGGAAGTTCGGCGTTAAATTTGGCGTAGAAACCGGCAAACTTTGGAATGACAAAATTAATGATAATCCCAAACCCAATACCGAGCGTGATTAAAACAATTAACGGATAACGGGTCGCCGTTTGAATATCGCCTCGCGTTTCAATCCGGTGCTCAAGCAGTGAAATTAAATGACTTAATACTTCCGGCAATTGCCCTGCCGCTTCACCGGCTACCACGCTGCTCACATAGACTTCTTCGAAAACGTTCGGATGACGGCGCATGGCATCTGAGAGCCGCTCGCCCGCTTCCACATCATTGGCTAAAGACAGAACAACATTTTTAATCGTCCGGTGACTCGTGGAGGCTGCCATGGAATGCAGTCCGCTTAAGATCGGAATGCCGGAGCGGACCAGACTGTGCAATTCACGGGTAAACATTAAAATATCTTCATCGCGGACACGGGCTTTTGAAACGCGGATTCTTTTTTGTTCGACCAGAAGGGACCGGTCTTCATCCGGAACAGGCTTGGTGGAAACCAATTGTGCCGCTAAAAGCCTCAGGCCTTGCGTGCGCAACTGTTTTTGAAGCGACTCCTTGTTCTCAACATCAATCGCACCGGTGACCACTTCACCTTGCGCGGTTTTGACTTTATAACGATAAATGGGCACGTGTGTTCCCTTTAGCAAGTAACCGGAAAACAGCAACCAGAATCCAGGTGCCGCTGAAATTTTCTGAATCACTAACCTGCTGACTGGCAACCGGTTTCTGGAAGCGGCTTCATAAGTTACCTTATTCACGTCATTGCGAGGAACTCCGAAGGAGCGACGCGGCAATCCCTCTTTAAAACCTGAGATTGCTTCGCCTTCAGCTCGCAATGACATGTCTTTATTAGGTTTACGAGGACTTATGAAACCGGTTTCTGGTATCTCTAAACTACATCACTTTCAAAATTTCATCAATGGTGGTAATACCCGCTTTCACTTTTTCCAAACCATCAAGAAATAAAGTTTGCATGCCATCAGCTTCGGCTTGTTGTTGGATGTCGGCACTGACTGCTTTTTTGGCAATCATCCGGCGGATCGCATCGGTCATGCGAAGCAATTCAAAAATACCAATACGGCCTCGATAACCCGTTTGCTGGCATTTTTGACAGCCTTTTCCTTTATAGAACTTCATCTCTGAACGGTGCTTGGCCGGAATCGCGTTTAGAATATCCGAAGGCGGATCATATGTTTTTTTACATTGCCCGCAAATGGTACGCACCAGCCGCTGCGCAACCACGCATAGAAGCGATGAGGAAATGTAAAACGGCTCAACCCCCATGTCATCTAATCGCGTAATGGCTCCCGCCGCATTTTGCGTATGCAGCGTACTAAAAACCAAATGGCCCGTGAGCGCCGCTTGCGTAGCAATGTGGGCCGTTTCGGAGTCACGGATTTCACCGACCATAATGACATCCGGATCTTGCCGCACAATGGAACGAAGCCCGTTGGCAAACGTCAGCTGTGCTTTGGGGTTCACTTGGATTTGGCGAATGAGGGATAATTTGAATTCCACCGGGTCTTCAATGGTGACAATGCTGCGCTCAACCGAATTAATGGCTGTTAAAGCTGCATAAAGTGAAGTGGTTTTGCCGCTGCCCGTAGGGCCTGTGACTAAAATCATGCCGTAGGATTTTCGGATGAGTTCTTCAAACTGATGGAGCATGGCATCGGCAAAACCCAATTGTTTTAAGTCGAGCAAAGCGCGGTTGGTATCTAGAATACGTAAGACCGCGTTTTCCCCATAAATGGTCGGGACGACCGAGACACGAATATCAATGGCCCGGCTCTTGACTTGGATTTTCATTTGACCGTCCTGGGGCATGCGGGTTTCGGCAATATCTAAATTGGCCAACACTTTTAAGCGCGACACGATCGCGCTTTCATAGTGTTTGGGCGGCGAAGGAGCTTCCTGCAAAACACCATCAATGCGGTAACGAACGCGCAGTTCGTTTGCTTCGGGTTCAATATGAATGTCACTGGCGCCCCGCTCCACGGCTTCTTCGACTATCAAATTGACCAATTGCACAATCGGCTGTTCACCCCCCGTTGCTTCAAAGCTAAGCGGCTTTGCTTTGGGCGGCGCACTTCCGCGCCGGCGGACTTTGTCTTCGGCATCTAAAGAAGCCAGCAATTTCGAAATGGTCCCCGAAACGCCAAAGTAACGGTCTAAAGCTTCTTGCACGTCTTCAGGGGCGGCCAAACACAATTCGATTTCCATTTTGGATTCATGCCGGATCCGGTCAATCGCCGCCAATTTGGTGGGGTCTTCCATGGCGACTGTGAGTGTTTGTTGGATTTTGAAAAGCGGAATGGCCCGGTAACGCCGCGCGGTTTCTTGCGCGATCAATTTTGTGCAATCGGGAGAAATTTCATAGCTGGATAGATCCACATAAGGAACACCGATGGATTCGGCTACCGTCATGTAAATTTGCTCTTTGGCGGCAAGATTAAGGCGCTGAATCGCCGAACCTAACGGTATTTTTTTCGATTGAGCGTAAGATTCGGCCTTAATCAATTGATCCGCATTCAGAAGACCGCGCTCTTTGAGTATGCTGCCGAGATTCATATGTCAATTATCGACTGCTGTGAAGTGGAACTTTCAGAGGCCAGGATTGTCTCCCGTTAATAAGCCGCATCAAAAGTAAAAGGCGCTAACTGAGCATCTTTCAGCCAACTGCGAAATACTTCTTCCTGAGACGGGATCATGACAGCCCAAATTTTGTCGCGGGCTTTCAAAATCGTGTTGCCTTCGGGAATTAAAACAGCTTGCCGGCGTTTGATCGAGGTCAGGACAATGCCGTCCGGTAAATTAATTTCTTTAATGGGTTTTCCGGTGACTGTCGAGCGGGGTGAAATGACAAAGCGAATCTGAACCATCCCGCTGGCATGACTGCTTTCGTGCTCCATCCGGCTAAGGAGACTGGAACGTTTTTCGGTTACCTCCGTGTAAGCATGAAAAATGTCTTCGCTTTTGATGACCCCCACCACTTTTTTGGGATCAACCGAATCCATGACGGACATTTGCGTGATGTGCCGTTCCATCATAAAATGCGCTACTTCGCTAAGCGGTTCATCCTCAAAACAATGCTCCTCCAACGGATACATAAGGTCATCTGCCACAATCGCCGTCATGTCTTCCCCAAAAAGCGCTTTTTGCACCTCTTCGGGTTTGATGAGTCCTACCAATTGCTCTTGGTCATTCACAACAAAAATACTTTTATCTTTTTCTTTCGCCATTTTGTCGAGCAGCAACTTTCCGGGCAAGTCTCGGTGAACGGTGGCAAATTGAGCTGTCATCGCATCCCGTACCTGCAAAGCGCCGAGCACCTTCACTTCTTCAAAAAAACCAGGGTCAATGCCGCTCCGCCTTAAACTGATTGTATCGATCGAGTCGCGGCTGAATAACTGTGAAATGGATGTCGAAGCCACTACCGCAATCATGATCGGCAATATCATTCGGTAGTCGCCCGTCATTTCAAACACGAGCAAAATCGCCGTCACCGGAGCATGAAAAGCGCCCGCAAACACACTCGCCATGCCTACTAAAGCATAAGCACCGGGAGGCGCCACGGGAAACGGTAAATGGTTATAAAACAATTTTCCCACGACACCGCCTAACGCGGCTCCGATGAAAAGTGCCGGAGCAAAAACACCGCCTGAACTTCCCGAACTAATGGAAACATTGGTTGCCACGGCTTTCATGAAAACCAGCGCTAAAAGCAGCATGACCGAACCCAAAGCACCGTTTAGCATGCCTTCAATGGAATGAAAACCCATGCCGAACACTTGCGGATAGTAAAGCCCGATACACCCGACAATAAAACCGCCCACGGCCGGTTTTAACCATGCCGGCACTTGATAAGATTCAAATCCGCGCTCCAAACGGTCCAACGAACTAATCATGAACAGTGATACAAAAGCAGATAAAATACCCAACGTAAAATAAAGAATTAGTTCCAAAGGATGCCAGACACTATAAACGGGAACGGTAAATGCCGGTGAGTGCCCCAAAAACATACGGCTGATCGTACTGGCAGACACCGAAGCAATCACGACTGTGCTGAGCGCGCGTGCACCAAAGTCGCGAATGACAATTTCAGAAGCAAACATCACACCCGTAATGGGTGCGTTAAAAACGGCCGAAATACCGGCTGCCGCACCGCAGGCGACGTAATTTTTGATGCGTGCTTCACTTTGTTTAAAAATGCGTGCGGTAAATGAAGCAATGCCTGAGCCGATATGAACCGCAGGACCTTCACGGCCAACAGACGCGCCTGAACCAATTGAAATAGCGGAAGCAATGAGTTTAATCAAAACAGAAAAAATAGGAATTTTTCCGCCCTTAAGGGCAATGGCTTTAATCACCTCCGGCACACCATGACCGCCGGCTTGCTTGGCACCTAACGTCACCAATAACCCGACTAAAAGACCGCCTAAAGCAGGAATAAATACCACCGCATAAGGTCCCAACAGACCCAGTTTTCCTCGACCTGCTCCAAAGAAAAGATATTCACTTAGATCAATGGTTTTAATAAAAAACACAACCGCAAAACCAATAGAAATGCCGACCAAAGTAGCCAATAAGGTTGGGAAAATAATGCGCTCTGTCGGAAAAAATTGAGTCAACCGCTGCTGAAAACCGTTTTTCATGAAATGATTCTCTTCCTCAAGATAATTTACAAGTGCACTACGTCCCCGTCATGGGTTAAAGCAAGGAACAACAGCAGATAGTCGCGCAGATGACGGGTTAACAAGAAATTCTGCTTCACATGTTCTTGGCCGTTTTTACCCAGCTTTTCGGCAAATTTTGGATTTTGCAGTAATTGTTTAATCTGATGAGCTGCCCCTTCCACGCTATGACATAAGAGCCCCGAATACTGATGTGTAATTTGAAGTGTAATGCCTCCGACCGCCGAAGCCACAACCGGTTTCGCCTTCCAAAGCGCCTCCGAAACCGTCAGGCCAAAACCCTCTTTGATGGACTTTTGAACCACCACCGCGGAAGCGCGCTGAAGCGCATTAATCTCAACATCACTTCCCGAGGGAATGGCCAGCACATGCACATCAGGGTTTTTCTGTGCCCGCTCTCTCACCTTTGCCAACACTTCGGTACTTTCAGGATCATCCGCGGCTTCCCCGCCCACCAAAACCAATTGGCAATCCACATAACGCTGCACCATTTCAACAGCCTCAATCACCCCAATCGGATCTTTTAAATAATCAAACCGCGACACCTGAGTCACCATGGGTTTGGAGAGATCAAGCTTGTATTTATCTAAAACGGATTGAATGGTCTTCTCAGAGAGTTCCTTATTCTTTTCGGCCAACGGATCAATGGAAGGCGCAATCAAAAATTGGCGGTTGGGCAGCGAGCGGCTGAACATGGGCGCCGAGAAAACTGTGGCGTCATATTGATCCATGTAACGTCTTAGAAAATCCCAGACACGTTGATCGGGATTGGAAACATCCACATGGCACCGCCAAACCCATTTGCCTTTTTGGCGGCTTTTTTGTTCGATTAAAGTAATTGGTTGAGGATCGTGGATAAAAAGCACGTCTCCGGACATGTCCATGGCTTTGCCGTTTTCCTCGCTGGTTGCCAAGAAAGCATCGAAATCCTCTTCGGATAAATCGGCTGCATTGCCGTGTAAAGCGTTATGAAATCGTTTGGTGGCCTGATAAAACCGCGCGTTGCCCTTAATGACATCCCACGAAGCATCCACGCCGACATCTTTTAACAGTGGAATCATGCGCGTCAGAATCTCTGCCACACCTCCGCCCACCGCCGTGGAATTGACATTGCGGATTTTTAAGCCTTTGGTTCTTTCGCCAATCAAGTAAAGCTCTTCGACCACTTGATGTCCGACAATTTTTTCGTAATCCTTCAAATGAAAAGTTTTGACGCTCATAAGTTGATTCGTTTCTCGATTAACTCGATGATTTTTTTTCTCAGTGATTCCATCGTAAACGTATAAGGGTCTAATCGGGCAATTTGCTTGGCCAACTCACCTTCCCAAGCAGCCGTTTCCAGCCAGTAAGAAAAGTCATTGGTGCCTTTCGCCATCCTGAGGCGTGCTTCAAACATGTGAAAGTAAATGGAATGAATCGTAATCTTTCGAATGACTTCCGCAAAAGCTTCAAGCGACTGTACTTCATAAGGCAGCGGAAAAACAAAACTAACCGATTTTAGAAAATAAAATTCATCTCCCTCCACGACGCTGCGATTGGCTGCCTCCGGATGTGCCTTTAGGTAAGTTTCAAGCGTATGGACAATCGATTGCCGTAAAGTATTAATGGAACCAAATTCGCATATGTTAATTGCGGCCAGCTTTTCTCCCAAACGTTTATCATTTAAAGCTTTGGTCACCCAAAAAGCAAAGTCATTAGGCGGTTCCGGTGAGGAAAATTGGTGTTGTTGCAGAAAATGGTGTGTGTGATGATAAATAGAAGCGCCATCAATGGTTTTGATATGCTCCAAAAGCCCTTCAAGATTAGAAACTTTAAGACCGGTTAATTCGAGGAGGTGGACACGGCTATAAAAGCGAAATGGTTTTTCAATGCGATGCCGTTTGTCACTTCCCATGAAGAATTGTTAACCCCTCAATTGCTGTAGAACCTGCAGAAACCAAAATACTTCTCGTACGGATGCGACACCATAGGAAGCTTGGCTCCTGACCGGCTTTCTCTTTAAATTATATACTACTTTGACCCCGATGCCATGCCCTTTCACTGCCTTAAAAGCATCTTCATCCGTCACATCATCCCCTATAAAAATCGGCAGCCAAGGCCGTTTGCTTTTGGATTGCTTTTGACGCAAAAGCCATTTCACGGCTTCGCCCTTATGCCATGTCACCGGCGGCCTGAGCTCCCACACTTTTTTTCCTTCAGTCATTTTGAGTCGTCTTTGACGTAAAAAGGGCTTTAAAATCTTCTGGAGCGTCTGTTTGGCTCTGGCAACATCCCGGGCTCGCACCTGTCTGTAGTGAATGCTCAAAGTTAATTGCTTGTTTTCCACCCACAAACCGGAAATGGTTTTGAGCTCAGCGCGTAAAGCCGGCAACAATTTTTGAAATAAACGGGCACTTTTTTTAGCTTGCGGATGAACCAAGTGTAGACCAGGTCCCGAGACTTGGAAACCGTGATTGCCGGCATAGGTCATGGAAGGGATGCGGACAAAACGCTTCACTTCCTTCAGTTCTCGGCCGCTGACAATGGCCATCCAAATATGAGGACAACGATTCAAACGGCGTAAAATCTGCCGATGTTGGTTCGAAAGTTTGGCCAGACGCGGATGACGAACAATCGGTGTTAACGTGCCGTCATAATCAAGGAAAAGGGCGAGATTAACGGTTTGAAGTCTTTTGGATAGCGTCTGCCACTCATGCTTGAGACGCTTCATCATTATATTTCTTGAAACTCAAATTTTAAAAGTTGTGAAAGGACTTTCCCTGCCCAGCGGTAAATATTGTTATGAAAAACGATTTCCCGCATCCGCCGCATCCGGCGTTCCTGTTCTTCAAGCGGCATGGTCAAAGCCATTTGCAAAGCATCTGCAAATGATTCCGTGTCGTAAGGATTAAAAACAACGGCATCCGTTAATTCCCGCGCGGCACCGGTAAACTCTGAGAGCAACAACACCCCGTTCAAATCGGGACGGCAAGCCACAAATTCTTTCGCCACCAAATTCATGCCGTCATGAAGCGAACTCACCACACAAACATCCGACATCCGATAAAGCGCATTGATGTCGGCCTGATCAATGTAGGAACGGTCTAAAATAATAGGCTGCCAGGTACCTTCAGAGTGTTTCCAGTTAATCTCTTCTACCAAGGCGTTAATTTCATCATTGAGTTGTTTGTAACGCGGAATATGAATACGGCTGATTTGCCCCAATTGCAAGAAACTAAACTGTCCTTTTTGCTCCGGGTGTTTTTCAAGGAATCGGTTGAGTGCTTTTAATTTTTCCGGAATGCCTTTGGTGTAATCAATGCGATCAATCCCTAAAATAATTTTGCGGTCGCCAATGTTAAAATGATCTCTCAAATGGTTGCATCTTTCAACCGTCTCCGGCTGCTCCACCTCTTGGGAAATGTACGTCGCATCTACCGAAATCGGAAATTGACGCACCAAGGTTTCATGATTTTGAATACTGACCGAACGCCGTTCGTAATCAATGCGGCATTCGAGTTCGCGGTTTACGGAAGCAAAAAAATTGTCGCAATGGTAACGGATATGAAAACCCAGCATATCATAAGCCAACAAACCTTCCAGGATTTCATTCTTTTGCGGGCAAATGCGAAAAACTTCCGAATTGGGCCAAGGAATATGCCAAAAAAGTGATGTGACAATGTTGGGTTTGTTGGCTTCGCGCAAATATTTAGCCACCAAGGTTAAATGAAAATCCTGAACCCACACAAAGGCATTGCGGTCCCCAACTTCCTGCAAGATTGCATCCGCAAACATGCGATTGACTTTTTGGTATGCCTGCCAATCAGACTCGATAAAGTTAGGCCGTGTGTAAGCAATGTGTGCCAGCGGCCATAATCCTTCGTTTGAATAACCATAATAATAACCGTCCATGTCTTCCTTACTTAAAAAAAGCCGCCGTAACCAATAACCATTATCACCCTGAGGCGGTACCCGAACTTTACCGCTTGCATCAAGCACCTGCTGATCGTAAGGACTCATACCAACCCCGATCCAGAGACCTTGTGTGGCTTGTAAAACGGGATTGAGAGCGGTGACCAAACCGCCGGGCTGCCTTTGGCAAATTACTTTGCCTGATTTTAAGACATGACTATAGGGCTGGCGATTCGAGACAACCACCAGTGTATAGTCGGACATTTTAGTAGCGATAATTTCTTGAAGGCGTTCTTTTGTCCACATATGGTTAACAGATAAAAATTAGGTGTAAGTTATTTTGAAATGGTTTTTTATCATAATACCGGGAAGGATGTTTGTCAACTAGCGGGGATCGGTCCTAAAATAAGATACAGTCAGATGAAAAACTGGTCTTTTTAGGACCGACCTGAAAAAAACTAACCGATGGCGATCGCGTTGCGTTCACCCGTGCGAATGCGAATGCATTCTTGAAGATCGAGAATAAAAATTTTCCCGTCACCGATGTTACCCGTCCGTCCGGCGCCGGCAATGCACTCAACCGTAGGTTCCACAAATTCATCATTCACAGCCACTTCCACTTTGACTTTCCGAAGCAAGCCGCCCATTTCTTTATGGCTGCGATAGATTTCTGAAACCCCTTTTTGCCGTCCACGCCCCAAAACAGGTGTAACCGTCACAAGATGGATGCCGCGTTCGTTCAAGCACTCAAGCACATCATCCAAACGATCGGGCTGAATAATGCCAATCACATATTTCATGATAATTCTCCTTCTTTGATGAAAAGACTCTTGGATTCCATTATTTGCTCATGCTTTTTATTCCAACATGGTGTAGCTGGATTCGCGGTGCTGTGTTAAATCAAGCCCGATACGTTCATCTTCGTCTTTCACACGCACACCTAACACCATATCAATTGCTTTCAGTAAAACGAAGCTCACGACAAAAGAATAAATGACGGTGACGATAACTGCTTTTAATTGAATTTGCACGAGTTCCGGATTGCCGTAAAAAAGTCCATCTGCACCATTGGCATTCACAGCCGTATGAGCCCACAAGCCGGTTGCCAAGGCGCCCCATATACCACCAACTCCGTGCACACCAAAAGCATCCAATGAATCATCGTAGCCTAATTTTGTTTTAATGACAGCCACCGCTATGTAGCAAACAATGGCCGAGCCGACGCCGATCCAGATAGCATCCAACGGACCGACAAAACCTGCCGCAGGTGTAATGGCCACCAAACCCGCTACGGCGCCTGTGATCATACCCAACATCGTTGGGCGGGCATTGTATTTCCAATCCAGCACTGACCAAGTTAATCCCGCAGCTGCTGCAGAAACATGCGTCGTTACAAAAGCATTGCCCGCAATCCCATCAGCAGCCAAAGCACTGCCCGCATTAAAACCAAACCAGCCAAACCATAAAAGTCCTGCACCTAAAACCGCAAAAGGTAGGTTGTGCGGAGGTGAAACATTATGAGGATATCCCTTGCGCTTACCAAGTACCAGCGCCGCCGCCAAAGCGGCGACACCCGCATTAATGTGCACCACCGTACCGCCGGCAAAATCAAGCGCGCCATCCGCACCCAGAAATCCGCCACCCCATACCCAATGACAAATGGGATTGTAAACAAAAGTTGCCCAAAGAACCGAAAAAATACAAAAGGCGGAAAATTTCATCCGTTCCGCAAAAGCGCCCAAAATCAAAGCAGGTGTGATGATGGCAAACATGCCCTGAAAAATCATGAAAACAATATGCGGAATCGTTGTGCCGTATTGAGCAGACGGCTCCAAACCGACGTTTTTTAATCCAAACCAATCTAAGTTACCAATGAATCCTTTGATATCAGGACCGAAAGACAAACTATAACCGATTAAGATCCATTGCAATGTAATCAAACAAATCATCATGAAACATTGCATTAAAACGGAAAGAAAATTCTTGCGGCGGACTAATCCACCGTAGAAAAAAGCAAGTCCTGGTGTCATGAGTAGAACCAACCCAGATGAAATCATGACCCATGCAGTATCGCCTGTGTTAATAGAGTGCATATCATTCCTCCTGATGAAATGATGCCGTTAAATCGGTAGTGTGATGGTCATAAAAACCAATGGGATTGAAGACTAGCAAAGTTAATTTGATAAGTCAATTTCAAAAATCAACTTAGCGGATTTTTCTAAAAGATTAATTAAAAACCCAACCATATTGTTCTACAAATAACAAATACTGTAGAAACAACACCCTAGCAAAGAGGGGTAGAGTTGCTTGACTTCTTTCTATTTCGATTTATGATGATACACATGAATACTCTTGATCCTATTCTTGAATGCCAAAAAGCACTCGAACGGGCAGAAAAGAAAGGCTTACCACTTGCCAATGGGATGGCGCTCGCCACCTGCGACAAACAAGGCAAACCTGCCGTGCGGCTGATGCTCTTAAAACATGTGGATGAGCGTGGTTTTGTTTTTTACACCAATTTAAACAGCCGCAAAGGCGCAGAATTACTTAAAAATCCTCACGCCGCTATTTCTTTCTGGTGGCCGACTTTGGAACAACAGATTCGAGCCGAAGGTAAAGTAGAAAGTGTGAGCGACACCGAAGCAGATGCTTATTTTGCCACCAGGCCGAGAGGCAGCCAGTTAGGCGCATGGGCATCCAAGCAAAGCAAAACGTTGACCTCGCGCGAAACGTTGTTGGCAGAATATAAAAAAGTGGAGCAAAAATTCAAGGGTAAGCAAGTGCCCCGCCCGGCTCATTGGTCTGGTTTTTTGTTGATCCCCGAAAGAATTGAATTTTGGTACGGCAAGTCTGATCGTTTGCACGAACGTGTTTTGTACAGCCGTCAAGCGGGCAGCTGGAAACAGCAGTTGTTATATCCCTAATTTCAAATTCTAAATCCCAATATCTTCAGCCTAAGGCCGATCCGTCCCTTTGGTGAAAAATCCTAAACAAATCAGAAATTCGAAATGAGATATTGAAATTTAGCGCTTAGCGAGTCCACGTCAGCCACTTCTTAAATAAGGTCTTAATGACCGGTGTCAGGCGGGTCCGGTTGTATTGATCGGCAATTTGCTTGATGATCTCTGCTTGGGTCGGGTAAGGATGGATCACCGCTGCCAATCGACCTAAACCCATTTTGGCGGCCATGGCAACACTGACTTCGCTGATCATTTCACCGGCATGACGCGCGACCATTGTGGCGCCTAAAATCTGATCCGTCCCTTTTTTGACATGCACTTTAATTAATCCGTCGGTTTCACCGTCCGCAACTGCCCGGTCGGCTTGTTTGAGTTCTCGCGTGAATGTGGTGATGGAGATGCCCCGTTGCTTCGCATCATGCTCATACAATCCGACATGCGCAATTTCAGGATCTGTATAAGTACACCACGGCATTGTGAGACTGCTTAACTTTTTTTTGCCGCCAAAGAGCGTATTTTGGATTACGATACGTGCCGCTGCATCAGCCGCATGCGTAAATTTCCAATTCATGCAAATATCACCGGCCGCATAGATATCCGGGTTTGTTGTTTGCAGATAATCGTTCACCTGCACCCCGCGGCGCGTTTCGTACGCCACACGGACTTTCTCAAGCGCTAACCCTTCCACATTGACCGTGCGGCCAACCGCCACTAAAATTTGATCCACCACAGCACGCTGCTCGCCTATTTGTCCCTTGGCACTGAATTGGATGATTTTTTCCTGCGCCGCTTTCTCGATCCGATTAATCTCTGCTTGCAAAATGAGTTGTATCCCTTCGCAGACAAAAGCTTCCTGGACAATTTGAGCAGCATCCTGATCTTCGCGGTCCAAAATATGAGCTTTGTTGTGAAACAAATAAACTTCAGAACCCAATCGCCTGAAAGCTTGAGCCAGTTCCGCGCCAATGGGGCCGCCGCCAATCACGGCAAGGCGGCGAGGACGGTCGGTTAAATTAAAAACGGTTTCATTGGTGAGAAAACCCGCTTCTTGAAGTCCTGGAATCTCATGAACAGTGGCACGGGCACCGGTTGCAATGACCGCTTTCTTAAATTTTAGCTTCTCACCTGCTGCTTCCACTTCATGATCACCCGAAAAACGCGCTTCGCCGATAAAAACGTCCACACCTAAGTCGCGAAACCGTTCGGCAGAATCATGATGACTGATTTGGGATCTGATTCTTCGCATGCGTTCCATCACTTCGTGAAAACGGATATCAACACCGCCTTTAAGATAAACGCCAAAGGCTTGAGAGGAAGCAACGTCAAAAGCAGCGCGGGATGAACGAATGATGCTTTTAGACGGAACGCAGCCGGTATTCAAACAGTCACCGCCCATTAAATGTCTTTCAATTAAGGCAACTTTTGCCCCGAGACCCGCAGCCCCGGCAGCGGTAATGAGCCCTGCCGTTCCGGCGCCGATGACCACTAAGTTATATCTGCCGGCAGGTTTTGGATTCTGCCACGCAGCGGGATGGACGTGGCGAAGCAGGGTTTGATTATATTCATCCAAAGGCGTAACACCGGCTTGTGAAGTCGATAAGGTCATTGTTTCTCCTCACTAATTTTTGTTTGAAGGGCACGCTTGGCAATGCGAGTCACGTAAATCGTGACCATCACCGTTGCTGCCAAACCAATGAGGTAGAGCCCCCATTCGAGCGGCGTCCGCTCATGACCATGCACGCTCAACTGTGCTAAATCGCCCGCTAGCGATCCAATGTAAACATACATCACGGTACCTGGCATCATGCCGATCCAAGAAGCTAAAACATAATCCTGAAGCGAAACATTGGTCAAACCAAAAGTGTAGTTGAGTACATTAAATGGAAAAACAGGAGACAACCTGGTTAGACCGACTATTTTCCATCCTTCGCGCGCGACCGCTTGATCAACTGCTTGAAACTTGGCATTCCCCGTCATTTGACGCGCCACCCAGTCGCGTGCCAGATAACGACCTGTTAAGAATGCAGCCGTTGCCCCTAGCGTAGCGGCAACTGAGACAATAATGGACCCGTGCCAAACACCGAACAAAATACCCGCCCCAAGTGTCAAAATGGATCCCGGAATCAAAAAGACGCATGCTAAAATATAAAGCATCATGTAAGCGGCTATGCCTGCCGGTCCCAAACCAGCGATCCAAGCAAGCGCTTGTTTCGCTAAGTCTTGAACATGAAAATACTTGGTTAGAAAAAGAAGGATACCCACTGCAATCAGCAACCCCGCAATCTTGAGGCGTGCTTTTTTGGTATAGGAAGCATCAGTCGGCATTGTTTGGTTTTTCCTTCACGTCGTTCAACGTCCAATCATAATCTAAATATTTAATTTGATATTGATTCTCGATGAGAAATTGGCGAATCTCATCAGGAGCATATTCAATCACAAAGTTAATCACGGCTCTTTCCTTTTGATTTAAAAAAGCAGGCTCTTTGGGACCGTCGCCTGGCAAGAAGTCTTTACCGAACCAATTAAAAATGGCGGATAAGTACACCTGATGCTTCTCATCATCCATTCTTAAATTGGATGAGAGGCTAAGAAAAACTTTTGATTGGTCATCCAACTGTTTGATTAGCTGCTCGCCTATATAAGCTTCTCTTCTTAAAGGCGGGCAGCTTTGTGAAGCGCACACAAGTGCCATGTGAACCTGCGGAATGTGAAACTCGCGGCGTAGAATCTCATGTTCAATGTGATCCAGCGTCATGGCTTCACCTTTCACATGCCGTGTGATTTTATTCCAAGCACCCGGAATTTGGCGGATGCTGTTCTTAGGAGCCGCAAGACCGCTTAAAGTGCTTGATGTAATCGGATAATGATCCAGAACAATTTGCAATGTAATCGCATTGTAGGCATTAATCCAAAAGGCAATCTTTTCCCTGTTAGTCATTAAGGAATAAGTCACTTCAGACAAATCACCCAGCAAGGCCACATATTGGTCCAATGGTTCACGGTGATTTTTCAAATTTTCATAGTCCACCCACCCCTTCTGAACATATTGCGATAGTAATTGATCGTAAAGGCTGTGATCAAAAGCAGGTATGACGGTGTCGGACGCACTATACAGTGGGCCGATCCAGCCGAAAATCAAAAGGAAGACCGAGCAGGTAAGCTGACATTTGAGGCGATCAATCATCACATTCGCTTTCCTTTTAAATATGCCAGGCGTTTTGTTTGGGGAAACCGCTCAATGGCATAACGTAAAGCCGTTCGCGGTATATCATGATAATGCTTCTTGAGAAAAGTTTCTAACACTTTCGAATCGCGTTTTCCCACTTCCCTGAGCATCCATCCGACTGCTTTATGCATGAGATCGTGCTGATCGTTTAAAAGAAGGCGCGAAAGACGCAGTGTGTCTTTGAATTGTCCATGGCGGATAAATGCGAAAGTGGCAACAACGGCGATCCGCCTTTTCCACAGGTTCCGTGAGCGCGCTAAAGCGTCAAGTGCTTGGCGATTGCTTTTTGATAGCAAGTGACTGCCTACAATATTGGGAGCTGTTAAGTCGACCAAATCCCAATTATTCACGAGATGTGTTCGCGCTAAATAAAAGCGGTAGATCAGATTTTCCTCAGCCGAGGTGCTCGCTTGTTCATATTGACGCACCAAAATCAATAATCCCGTCAATCGTTCCTCATGGATACGGGATCGCATCAATCGATGGATGGCTTGGCGGGACAAACCAGAAAATGACTCGGCAATCAGACGAATGGCAGGCACCGTGACCCCCAAGAAGAGATCGCCTTCCCCGTATTCACCCGGTCCTGTTTTAAAGAAACCCTGTAAAAGACGCGCTTTTCGGACATTGGATTTTTTTCTCAGTAATCGTTTAACCGTTTGGAGACTCATGACTTCAGTGATCCGAGGGCTGAGCGGAAGGCCGGACTTCTTGATGGAGATTCGTCCAGCCGTCTGAACAATCTTCAAAATAACCGCAGCGGGGACATTTCAATTTGCATTTGATTTCATTCAAAATGGCACCGCATTGTAAACAGACAAGTTGGGTAGGCGGTTCGGTGTTCATTTAACGCGGCCGTTTAAAATTTTGCAGCCAATTACAATATTCACAGGCAGGCGCAGCGGGTGGTGCCGGCTGGTCTAGCAATTCAAGTGCGGCACGTAAGGTTTGGATGGCGCGTTCGGTTTTAGTTTCAATTCGAATAGGCTGCACATTAAACTTCACTTGCCCCGCTTCACACACTTCCGCCGGTGAAAAATATAACAGAAAACCATACCCGATGGCGGGCATTTGATTGCTCTCTATCATCAAGGCGTAGCAATCAAGCTGCAGCTGATAATATTTAACAGCATCTGCCTCAGTAGTCATACTGCCTTTGGTTTTATAATCAAACGGAATGTAACGATCGCCTTTCATCATTAAATCATCCAGCGCACCGCTTAAGGAGCCGCCCGAAGGCCCGTCTTGATAAACCAAGCCCGTCCGCCAATTCCGCCACCGTTCCAAAAGCACTTGATCATTAAACAAAAGAATGTCTTTAAACTCGTCACGATTGAGTTCCGGCGGTAAAGTCTTCTTGGTACGGTAACCGTCGAAATAAGTTTTAATCACGCGGTCCATGCCGCCCGGGAGCGACGGAAAAATACCGCGCGGGCGTTTAATGTTATTGTTTTTTTCACGCCAAAAACAGCGTGGACAATCTTTAAATAAATTTAAAGCTGAGGGCGAGAGTTTTAACGACTTTTTCATGACCGCAATAATCCTTCATAGATGTTTAAATCTGATTGACTAAAACATACGAAAACCACCCGCTTGACATAAGAAGCTTTTGGCAGAAAATCTTGGGCGGTTTCCACGGCAATTTGAGCGGCATCTTGGATCGGGAAACGATAAGCACCCGTACTAATAGAAGGAAATGCGATGCTCTCAAGTTGATGCGTTTCTGCCAGCTGCAAACTCTTCAAGTAACAGGATTTCAACAAATCAACTTCCCGGTGTGTGCCGCCATGCCAAACAGGCCCAACCGTATGAATCACGTAAGCAGCCGGCAGGCGATATCCTTTTGTCAGACGCGCCTCGCCTGTCGGACAACCGCCCAGCGTCCGGCATTCTTCCAGAAGCGCCTTACCTGCCGCGCGGTGAATAGCACCATCCACACCGCCCCCGCCTAGCAAACTGGTATTGGCCGCATTCACAATGGCATCAACTTGAAGTGTGGTAATATCTGCTTGAATGGCTGTGATCATGTGTAAAGCGAGAACGGAGGACAGAGTACAGAGAACAGTAGGTATAATTGTTATGGAATATCACGATCACTTCAGCCATTATATTTGCGTTTCCGTACTCTGTTCTCTGTTTTCTGTTCTCCTTTAAGAAAGGTATTTTTCTTGATAGATCGTGACCAGAGAAAAGAAAAGAGACAAGACGACCGGGGCAATAAAAATACCCATGAGGCCGTAAACAGCAATTCCTCCCATCACTCCAAAAAAGAGTAAAAAGTAAGGCAATTTGGTTTTCTCGCCGATCAAGGCAGGTTTTAAGATATTATCAACCATACTGATCGCAATCGCACCTAGCACAAAAAGAGTAGCTGCTTTGGTATAGGCGCCGTGTATAAACAAATAAGCCACGATCGGCACCCAAACGGCTGAAGCGCCGACAACCGGAATCATGGTTGTCAGGAAAGTTAAAGCAGCCAAAAGAATCGGGAGCGGTATCCCTAAAAACCAAAACACAAAGCCAGCCACGATGGCCTGCGTTAAACTGGTCAATAATTGCCCGCGAATCACGGCAGCAAACGTTTCGTTGATTTGATTAAAGATGTGTTTCTTATTTTTCTCTTCCATCGGCGCAATGTGGTAGATGAATTTGTAGATTTGGTGTCCGTCTTTTAAAAAAACAAAGACAAACACAAATACAATAAAGGCATCTAACACTAAAAGCAAAATATTCTTCGTAATGATACCTGCCTGTTGAGCCCCAAAATTACCTACCATCTGCGCCGCATTCAAAATCCATTCGGTCGCCGTGCGCTTGATGGGTTCCCATTGAAAAACTTGCGTTTCCAAGTTTTGAACAAAATGAATAGAACGAACGCGGTCAAGCAATTGCTCAATACCGCCTTCGCGAACATAGGAGGAAATGCTGAGGTACAGTTCAATGGCCTGCCCTGCCAAATTGGCAAATAAAATGACCACGGGCGGAATCACCACGCAAAAGATAAAAAGTGTCATGCACAAAGCAGCCAAAGTATCGTGATGCTTCCATTTTTGCTTAAGCCACGCGTAAACCGGATAAAAACCAAACGCGAGAATGGCGCCCCAGAAAATGGAGCTGAAGAAAGGCGAAAAAATTTGAAAGATTTCGTAAATAACAAAAACCAGTAAGGCAAGAAAGAAAAGTGAAATAAACTGGTCGCGCGTCATTGGATCTCCGTTAATGACCGGCCAGCCCCGTCATTCAGACGATGCGGCCAATGCACCTTCAATTTCAATATCGATCTTAATTTCATCGCCAATTACCACACCGCCTTGATCAAGCGTTTGGTTAAACGTGATGCCAAAATCACGCCGGTCAATCACCCCGGAAGCTGAAAAGCCTGCGCGCAAATTATGCCATTGGTCTTCTTGTGTGCCGTGATATTCAAAATTGAGTGTCACCGATTTCGTCACCCCATGCATAATCAAATCACCGGTAATTTGATTGTCCTTGATACTTTTGCTGATAAAAAGAATTTCCGGATAAGACGCCACATTGAGGAAGTCGCTGCTTTTCAGGTGCTCATCGCGTTGGGTATCATTGGTATTAATGCTATCGGCATCAATCACAGCAGTCACTTTTGAATTTTCCAAATGGTCTTCATCTAAAACAATGGTCCCTTTAAACTGCGTAAACTCGCCTCTGACTTGCGCCACCAAATGGCGGACTTTAAAACTAATGCTTGAGTGAATTGAATTAATGTTGAAAGTCTTCGCCGCCGCGGCTTCTTGAGAAAAGACCATCAACACGGCTAATACTGATAAACCAACAAAAGAAAAACGTTTCATATCAACCTTTATTTTGACCTCATTTGATTTGATGACATGGGGTCAGACCCTTTTAGGTCTGACCCCTGAAATGATTGGTTTGTTAAATTTTTCCGTCCCAACGACCGCCTGTGCGATCAATCATCGCATCCCAGCCTGACCACAGCCGGAAAATCTGCGTGATACCTAGAATGGCATGAGTCCAATTCTTTTTTGTTTCATTGTCATTGAGGTATTGACCTAAACCCGGCCAAATCACCAGTGACGCCAAACCGTGAACCACTGATTTGCCCGTGATTTTGCCGTGTTCGGCTGTATTGACAGCCATCGCTTGCGGCATGGCCGCCGAAAACGCCATCACCAAAACGAGTGCCATTGCCATTATTTTCTTTGACATAGTCGCCTCTCCTTTTTGATTGCAAAAGACATCATATAGATTTTCGGCCGATCAATCAAGTACACAAACTAAATTTTTGAGCCATCGGGGAGTTAATCCTAACAATCCCCGCTGGCTCATCCTCCTATGAAAACGTTGTGTCAAGGTGAATGACTTAATTTTGAAAACTTGTAATATGCTCCTATTGAGCGTGTCCTAAGACCGCTAATATAAAATTCACCATCAAGCG